>Ga0315314_1000224_pt1 | contig 73402 bp, 85 predicted proteins | sample TDP9_MG_FD_203631 | JGI IMG/M metagenome (GOLD analysis project Ga0315314, IMG submission 203631) | Freshwater sediment microbial communities from Lake Towuti, South Sulawesi, Indonesia - TDP9 | ecosystem: Environmental > Aquatic > Freshwater > Lake > Sediment | place: Indonesia: South Sulawesi...
CGCCTGTTGCCTTCGCGAGTTTCTCCATATCCGACTTCTTAGCTCGCCGCACAGCGAAAATCCCTTTCCTAGTCAAGAAGTGCTGGACCATGTCATCTATGCCCTTCTGGCAGATGACAACATTCGCACCTGTCGAGACGATCTTCTCAACCATCTCCTTGAGCATGTTCTCCTCTTCACGCAGAAAAGATTCTATCTGCTCCGGCCGTTCAATGTTGATTTTAGCGTCGAACTCGGTCTTTTTAACTTCAATCGCGCTTTCCAATAACGCTATCTTTGCCCTTTCGACCCGTTTAGGCATTCCTGAGTGAACAACTTCCTTGTCTAGGACTAAGCCTTTGATGAGCTTGGTGTCGGTTATGGATTCTCCAGGCTTCTTCTCCACCATAATATCATCCAAATCTACCTTATATTCATCTCCGACTTTTTGAGCTACATACGAGACTGCGTCAACAGCTATCTCAGCCAGTTGCTCCCGATTCTCAGAGACCAGCTTGCTAGCCATAGAAGTCATAGCGACCTTTTTCAGGAATTCCTTATCTGTAGGCTTCACCGGAATAGCTATCTTCTCAAGGGTTTCAAGAGCCTTGTTTGCAGCTTTGCGGTATCCATCGATTATTACGGTTGGGTGAACATTTTTCTCAATCAAGTCTTCAGCCTTTCCTAGGAGCTCGCCAGCCACAATAACTGATGTTGTGGTTCCGTCTCCAACCTCGTCGTCTTGAGTTTTAGCCACTTCAACCATCATCTTAGCAGCTGGATGTTGAACATCAATCTCATCAAGGATTGTCCTTCCATCACTTGTGATAGTGACGTCTCCTAAGCTGTCTACCAGCATCTTGTCCATGCCTTTAGGTCCTAGAGCGCTCTTGACCGCTTCAGCTATTATCCTGGCTGCCATAATGTTGCCATGTTGAGCATCTTTCCTTGATCTGCTGGACCCTTCCCTTAGGATAAGAACAGGCACACCACCTGCTTGTGCAGACAAGATTTTTGTTCCCCCTTTAACTCGTTTATTATCAGTCGATTCAGTTGAGAAATGAAATTATATACTTTTCGTTTCCAAAAAATACCTACCATATAAGGGAATTCTACGATGGAAAAATATTCTATGTTTTGCCACTTGAAGACATTAGACTTTATTAGTTTCTCCTGAGCTTTCAGTTTCATTACAAGTTCTGACATTTTCATCTCTCCTTCTCTTTTTCATTTCTTCATTTATTTTACTTGTCATTTCATCTGTTTTTTCTAAACTGAATTTTCCATCAACATAGAGTTCTTTGACGTGCTTCTCACAATAGTAGTCATACAACCAAACTCCCTGTTTACTTCTACCTATTTTACAGCCACAGGGAAGAATTTTTATTTCTTCTCTCCACTTACTCATATTCATCCCACACGCGTACTGCTTAACATTTATCTTTTTGTTCTTGCCCATATCCCACTCCTTTATCGGCGTTTCGACCTCTTTTCCGCAGGTCGGACACTTGGACATTTGTCTGTCACCTCCTTCAAAGGTTTCAAGATTAAAAACAGGGATGTTAAAAACAAGGTTTTCTTTCCGTGTCTACCGCGCTTCACGGGGCGCGCAATACCTTACCACTCTTCTTCCTCTTCCTCTGGTTCTTTTTCTTTAGCACTGGCACAATGGCACAGTTGACACAGCCTAATGTAAGACGATCTTAATAAAGATAGAGGTCACTGGTGAACTTAAAAAAGGGTGGAATATGGCTATATAAAATGGTATACAGAAGTTGGCGTTCCCACCGAAATGCTTTCTGAGGATAGTAGGAAAAGATTCCGAATATTACTCAATTGGGTTAGAGAAAACCTGAGATTAGAGAAAGCCTAGTCAAAACAGGGTGGAAAAGCTGGCGTGAAAAGTGGCGAGAGCTTGCTTTTAAAATGGCTAGAAAATAATATTATAATTGGAAAACATTTCGCAAGACCATCCATCTTCTAGGGGAATAAAAATTAGGCAGGTCGATGTGGAGAAATAATTAAAAGTTTTATTTGACTATTTCAGCGTTTGCGGCTCTGCGGCCTATCCTCGTGATCCTTATTTTCACATGGTCTCTAGGCTTTGCGTTGGCAACGAATATTACGAAGCCTTGGATTCTGGCGATGCCTTCCCCTTGGCGGCTTGTTTCCGTTATGTCCACCTCGTATTCCTTTCCCATCTCAACTGGGCAAGGCCTAAAGCCCCCACCATAACCACGTCTTCTCTCATAACTCATAAGCATCTCCCCCTCCTTTCACATTTTTTCATGATAATGCTCACTTTATTCTTTGGCTGCTTGAGCTTCCTGCGTTGCTTTCGCCTCTTCGTCGGGTTTGGCCTCTTTGGTTAAGATGATTTCGATTGTTGAAACCATCTTTGCTCTGCCTTCGCCTTCTCTTGGTGGCATTTCTTCGGTTCCTATGGTGATTTTGCCTATGCTTAGTTCCTTCATAAATCTGTGTCTGGCTATCTCGACAGCATCGATGGCAGTCGTTATTGCTTGTCCTCTCGCCTTCAAAGTAACCTCTTTAGTGTTGGATCCGCTGAAACTTGTTATGATCCCCAGAACATAATTCATAGGGGGCTTTCTCCCCACGTATATGATGTTTGGTTCCCTACTCATTTTAGCTTCCTCGTTATCGGTGCTGGTAGGATAGTAGGTGGGTCTCGCATTTAAACACTGCTAACATTCTCTGATAACGATCTGATTTAGTAAACATACTGAAAAGTTCTTTAGAGGCGCTTTGCATGAACTTATCTAGTTCTCTATTTGCTCTAATGAGGGAGTCTCAGATGCCTAACGTTGAGCCAATCATTAATATCGAAAATATCGTTGCCTCTGCCACAGTGAAACACGGGATTGAGTTAAACTCGGTGGTGAAGGCTTTTCCAGACGCGGAGTACCGCCCGGGACGGTTTCCGGGATTAGTCTTTCGACTGAAAAAGCCTAGGACCTCCACTCTGATCTTTGGCTCCGGCAAGATGATCTGCACCGGAGCGAGGTCAGAAAACGAAGCGAGGAGAGCCATAAGGAAGCTTGTTAGGGTGTTAAAGGAAGGTGGCATACTTATCGTGGGGAAACCAGAAATGAAAATAGTAAATGTTGTTGCCACCGTAAACCTTGGTGGGTCCGTCGATCTTTTAGAATTGTACGAGTCTGAGAGAGGCATGCGCGGAAAGATCGCTTATGAGCCGGAACAGTTTCCCGGGTTGATCTACCGAACGGAGGGTCCGAGGGCGGTCTTCCTAATATTCTCAAGCGGGAAACTTGTGTGCACTGGCGCCAGAAGAGAGGAGGACGTGCATCAGGCGGCAATAAAACTTCACCGAAAACTGGAGGAGAAAAACCTAATACATCATGAAAAGTGAAAATTTCAATTAAATCTTTAGGTATCCATTTCTTCTTAGCCATTCGGCCTGACTTCTTTTGTATCGCCATATGATGTCGCCCCGCTTGTCGGACTGGAAGTCGCACGGCGAGACGAGAACGATGTCTCCCAGCCTAACCCACGCTCTTCTCTTCATCTTTCCACGTATTCTACAGAGGCGCTCGTGGCCGTCCTGACAGTTCACCAAGATCCGATCGAAGCCCAGCATCTTTTTCGCTATGTCTAGGACGTCGTTGGCCACAGGCAACACCATATTATTAAGCTCTTCCTCACTCTTGACCTTCCTTTTACCCACCGTACCACCTCTAGTCTTCCTCCTCTACGAGAGCCGCATCACTTAAATACGTTGGTCTTAATTTTCAAGGACACATCGGGTACAAGGAATAAGTGTAATCTATACAGACAAAAGAAGAGTGGAGAGATAAACCGTGTGTAAAATCAGAAGCGGTCAGAAAACTTGTAGAAAATGTCCAGCAAGATTCTATTGTCTAGAAGCTAAAAGAAAACCAGGAAGAAAGCAGAAAAGGAAGTAGGAAAGTTGAAGGAATTTCAGGTTACGGCGTAACCACACTTGTTTTAATTTAAGAAGGAATATATAATTTATGTCACCTTATCCCCCCGGGTATAGAGGAGAAAAAAATTTTACGGCCAACAAGAAGAAAGCCTTAAGTGTCCACGGCCTAAAAAACATCATCGACGCGATCAGATATGATAACCAGAATTTTTCTCGAATCCCATTTTTACTAATATAAAAGAAAAGGTTTTTAGTAGCCTTGCCTCAGCAGAAGTAGAAAGCGTTTGAATGTATGGGGCAATCAATTTGGTGTTTATGAGGCCTGGAGCTTATGACCGCATTATCACCGTGTTTTCCCCGGATGGGCGTCTCTTTCAGGTTGAATACGCCCTTGAAACGGTGAATCGTGGAGCAACGATATTGGGGATCGCATGTTCTGATGGAGTTGTGTTAGGGGCTGAAGAGAGAATTGAATCGAAGTTGCAGGATCCAGATTTCACTTGGAAGCTTTATGAGGTGGACGAGCATCTCGGAGCAGCCGTTGCCGGATTAGGGCCCGACGCCCGTGTCCTTGTCGACCAAGCAAGGGTCTATGCTCAAAGCAATCGATTAATGTACGATGAACCCATCGATGTGGAGGTTATTACAAAACGCATCGGAGACATAAAGCAGCTTTATACACAACGCGCTGGGGTTAGGCTCTTTGGGGTCTCCATTATCTTCGGTGGCGTTGACAAGATCGGAAACAGGGTGTTCGTAACCGACCCAAGCGGCTCAATGAGAATATGAGGCTTGACGAGGCAGTTAAACTCGCTATAAAGTGCCTTGTTAAAGCTTTAGAGGCGAGAAAGGAGTCGCCCAGAGTGAAGGTTGCCGTGATCCCCGCTGAAACGAAGAAGTTTACACCGCTTACCAGAGAAGAGGTCGAGAAGTATAAGACGGATGTAGAATAACAAACCATTATCCTATCTCGCCCCTTCCCATACTGCTGATATCTTAGATGGTGAGTTCTACTCTTCGTCTAGCTTCAGAGGTTTAAACTCATGATTTTCGTTCTTGCTGTATAACTGAAATCGTAACTCATCCCGCTTTCACTTCCTTAGACCCTAAGCCTCTTGACGTAGTCGAATCGCGTGCGCGCAAGCATGACAGAAAAAGAGGAGAATTAGTATAAATTCTACTCTAGACGATGGTTTCCCCCGGGATACCACTACCTGAGTATGAATTTATCTTGTGCACTCTGTAAAACAGAAAAAAGAGGAGGATTTACGGGGGTAATCCCCCCGAAACCTATTATCCCCCGCAAAATCCCTCTTTTTTCTGTTTGATTTATTGCTGTAATTGGTATTTTGAAGTGTTGTTTGGATGGAAGTACCAAAAAGTTCCCCTATTTTTATATCGTGTTGAATGTCTAGAATGAGTAGGGTCCCTTTATGGATTGGAAGAGATTGTTATGTAAACTTGGATTTCATAACTGGGGCAAGCCCAGAGTCGTTTACCTCAGCGGTTCTAACGTGAAAGATTTCACCAAATATTGCAAGAGGTGTGGGAAACAAAAGAGATGGATCGAAACTCTCTAACCCTCGGTTGATATTGTCATAACGTCTGAGAATTTTTTCGACTTCAGCATCGGTCTCAACTCCCCGCCTCAGCTTTAATTCCTGAAATAGGCTTCTGGTGTAGGTTACTGGCGTCTGTTGTAGGCGGTTGATGTTCTTGTGGCGGCTGTAAGACAGCCTTCCTTACCTTGATTTTCCCTTGTGGCTTGCGGAGTCTACAAGATTATTGATGGCGGCCACGCTTGGGAAGCATAAAAGAGTTGGGTCGAGAACCCAAGAACGTTAGGGTTTTAACCTTCAAAGATGACGGAGAGAAAATAGCTACTGTTTCACCGATTTCCCTTTGAGTCCATCCCAATAGGCTGAGACGATCCTAGCTGTCTCATTCTCCTAGAAGAAACCTTAAAGAAGAAGCTCTTCAAAAAGTTTGGTGATATGAGGCTGTTCAAATGGTTGAGAGGGTAGTTCCGCTCCCCCTGGGAACCGGAGTTGCCATACGGGATTTCCTGCTGGGGGTCGGCGTGGGGAGCCCATACGACTTCTACAAGGAGTTCAGAGAGGTCAAACCGACCACCAGCTACGGCTCCATCAGGCGCTACTTCTACATACTGAAGAGGCTGGGCCTCATCGAGTTTGTAGAGGCTGTCCCAAGCGAGAGGGGAGGCTTCCCCAAGCGAACGTACAGGATCGTGCCCGGAACGGAGGAGGATCCCAGGTGGGACTACCCACAGATCGCCCTCTACCCACTCTCCGGCTTCGGGGGGAAGAGGGGCAAGCGATACAGGCGGTGGGTTGAAAGTGGTCGCCCGAAAGAAGAGCTTGAAGATTTAAAGCGAAAATATCGCTTAATTTAAAATTTTTAATTTTTTAGAAAATGAATTAAACACGTAGTTTAATTTTGCTATTAAATGTTATTAATGGAAATAAAAAAAAGCGAATTTTATATGTGTGAAATTGTTTTGATTGTTCAATTGCGCTATTGTTTTGAAAGCGCAATATTTATAAGTAAGCAGGATAATGTAATAGTGGAATTGCGCAATTAAATTAAAGCGCAATTCTATGGGCAGTAAAGTGAAACCGAAACCGACCATTATATTAATGGTCGCATTTAGGTTGATCTTAACTGCACCACAGCCGAAAGGGTTAAGTGGTTTCGGTTGTGGAAACCGCCAAAAACCCTAAAATATGTGGCGGTTGCATAGGAAAGGGTGTGAAAAACCACTTGAAGCAGAATAAACCCTTTAAAATTTGCGGTCTATTGCTTAACTAAGGCTTCTCTAAACCGTTGTCTCCAAAGAGGTAAAGGCTATGCTATACGTTGTTAGATGTCGTATATGTAACTTTCTGATGCTTTCTGTCAGCAGTTCGATGACTAAACAGCGGATAGCAGGACACTTCACGAAGTCGCACGGCTTGGACTATCTCTTTGTCGCAGACGTTCCCCTCAAGGATTTTGAAGACGTTGTAGTAGTCAGGATTAGAGATAAAACCGCTATTAAAACGCTGTTAAAGGCTTCTAAATCGAAGCGGTTCTATCACGTCTACCGAAATCACCGACGCTTAGCCCTAAACCTTCCCTTTATTTCTGGATTAGACAGCGGGGAGAATAAGCCTTTTGTGTAAACCGACGGAAAGTAGCCGTTCGGGTTAGTTTCCACAGTGAGGGAGATGGTTCTTTTGCCTAAAGGACAGACAGCCGTAACCGTGCCTGTGGAAGTAGAGGAAGAACTGACCAACCTACGAGGATTCAGGGACTTGGTTGGCGAGCGATGGGGCTATTGGATGGGCAGGAAACTCACTCAGCACGAGATGAACGAGAAGACCGCTGAGCCACGCAAGAAGGCTCGTGAGATACGTAAGAGCATTAACGACAACCTCGAAACCTTCATAACGGAAGCCGACATTGACGGATACCACGACAAAATGGGTGAGCTGAAGGAAGCCAAAAAGGTCGTGAAGGAAGCTCAGGAACCCTTCAGGAAGAAGATAAACCCGCTCGGCAGGGCAGTACGCTTCCTCGACACGGTAGCCATTCCCGACGCTCTAAAAGAGTTGGGAACCCCCGTTCAACCCCGCTTCTCACTATCCGACTTCGTGAAGCAGGCGTTAGAAGCAGCCAAAAAGTAGTCTTCGCCATCGCTAATCTACAACATTTCCCCTCCTTTTTTCTGCCAAAGTCGTAGGGGAAAACCTGCGACGGCATGGAAAGGCTATCCGTTCGAGCGGAAACCCCGTCGGGCACAGAAAAAGGCTACAACAGTGGGTTCTCTAAAAGCCAACCCGAAACCTTTTAGCCTTGAGTGGGTTTTTGGGGAGTAGGGGAAAACATGGGGTAGTAAACAGGCTAAAAGACGGGAGTCTCACGCCTTCTACGGGTTGCTGGAGACAAACCCACAACAATGACTAAGCGTTTATGTGATTATCCGCAAAGGTCTATGCTGAGGGATGACCGTCGGCTATGGGGATAGCCAACACCCTAATGAAGCCCTTAGTATAGCTAACCGCTTAGCACGAAACCGACTCTATAATCTAAAGGTTGTAAGTCATGGTTGAGGCTCTCCTTTAGGCGATTGGCGGGGTAGCCGTAAGAGGAGAGTGTAGGGTGTAAAACACAAGACAGAAGCCTCTTTACGTTAAGCCTTATGCCCTGTAGCAGCCACCCCCAATCAATCCTGCACAGGAATCTCTTGCGAGTGGGCTTAATGCACCCAGCCGAGAGAGGCAACTCTTTTGGTAGGAAAAGGGGCGAGGTAGCATGAACGCTTTACAAAGATTCTTTCGGAGTGTGAAATGTCAGTAGAAATAGTTGTGGAAGAGGTACAACCCTAAATTTCCCTCCTTTTTGGGGTGAATTTATGTATGGTGTTCTGTTGAAGCACAGTGAAGATTATCAGAGAGCAGAGCGAGCCTTCAGAAGATTTAGCCTCAGCCATGAAGGAGTAGAACACTCTCCTCTGGTGTTTCGTTTCATGGGTGAGCTCGCAGCGAGACAGGCCTTAACGGCGTTGGAAATAGCAGAAGTAAAAGCGAAGATCATCTACCACATTTAACCAGCTTCCCTCTTTTTTTGGGGTGATTGATGTTGAGAGTCAAGTCTAAGTTTGTGGATGATGATGGAGAGCGTGAGATGGACGAGGTTGTGCCACCAAACGATGAAGGAATAAAAGTAGTTGAGGGTATCTGGGTTAAATCTTTCAGAGATATGCTTATGGATGCTCTAAGGTGCGGTGATGACGTCGAGATTTTAATAAAACGGACATCAAGCAAAAGGAACACATACACGATCTAACATCTTTGAGGATCATCCAAACAAAGCGTAGCACAATTCCCTCTTTTTTGGGGTGTAAACATGGATGATAAGGAACTTTTCACTCGATTCATAGGGGACTTACAGAAGATGCCGACATGGAAGGTTTGGAGTTTGACGTTGAGTTTTGGAATCAACATTCGGAGGGAAACAGGTGAGCTCATACGGCTGTTTAGAATGTGGGATGGTAAGCTTTGGAACGTTTTCGTGTTCCTAAATGGAGAAGGAGGATACCCCAAGTATCGAGATAAAGCCCATTCTAAGTTAACGTTGAAAGAGGCCGTAGGCTTAGTTCAGAACTACATTACAGAAATCAACGAGAAACAGAACGCGAAAGTCTTAGCCTCCTAACTTTTTTGGGGTGAATTCTTGCCTATGCGTTTGGTGACGCCGAAGCTAAACGTGGAAGTTAAGTACAAGAAGGTGAGTGTGGCGCAGCTTGTTCCGCGGCCAGAGATTAGGATGAGGGCGAAAGGGAAACTCGTTGAGGAGAAGCGGGTGGTAGCCGACAAGACGTTTCTTTGGAACGGAAAGAGACTTGCGTCGCAGATAAAGTTGATTGACCCTGAAACGGAGAAGCCTGTTCCAAGTCATGAAGCACTGGAAATCCTTGAACACTACAACAAAAAATACGTTGACGAGGAAGGCAGGGAAGTAAGTAAAAAAGACATTCAATACTTTGAGGTGAAGGAGGACGGTTCTGAAGTGGAGGTTAGACCCTTCGACAGAACCAGTGAAATCAGGATCGTCAAGGAAGTTCCGGCAACCTCTATGAATGGAATGCTTGTTGAATCAACCTATGAGCTTTTCCACACGGAAGAGAGCATAGTCAGCGCCTTATACGAAGAGGCTGAACGTTACCTCAAAGAAGATCTTGTGGGCATCGCGCTGTTTTCGTGGGGACGTGGATTCAAACAGTTCTATGCCGTAGTCTATCCGATTCTGAAAGACGGAAAATTCGTTTGGGTCTTGAAGCTGACTCAGACGCAGGTGATCTTCAGTCATCTGATGGAGCCTCCCGCCAAAATCAAAGAGCCAACGATTCAACCGCCGACATTGCAGACGCTTCCACCGATAGAGGCACTCGTAGGGACAAAGAAGAAGAAAAAGTAGCTTCTAAGTGTATAGTGCACTATACACTCTCTTTTTTGGGGTGTTAAATGATCAAACCCATGCTCTGCGAAACTGGTGACCTTAAGGATCTCCAGAGACACGGGTATGTCGGGGAACTGAAGTACGACGGCGGCTCAAGGGCACTCATCATAAAGGAAAACGGCGTAGTCACGATTCAGAACCGCCACGGCATAAACTATACGAGGCGTATGCCTGAGTTAGTGAAGGCTGCAGAGAGGATCCCCGGAAACTTCACGATAGACGGTGAAATCTATTTAAGTAGAGCTTAATAGACGCCAAATAGTCTACATTAACCCGGTGACGGGTGAGATCGAGTTTACGCCTTGTCAACGACGCTGCGCGACACAAGACTTCACCAAGATATACATGTTGATGCAAAACGGAATCACCGTTCATTTCTTCACTTGGTCCCTCCTCAGCTTAAACGGCGAGAACATGGAGGACTGGCGTTATCTAGAACAGAAGAAGGTTCTCAAGGACCTCATTCCAGGCGAAGGCAGGATCAAGTATGTTCCGCACAGATTCGACCTTGAACAGTTCTTTGAGGAAGCGAAGGCACGACAGGAAGAAGGGATCGTCATAAAAAGGGCTGACGGCACGTACAAGCATGAGCGATCGCTTGAATGGTTGAAGATAAAGAACTGGAGAAGGGAGATATGTGATGTTGTGGGATACACGCCTGGAAAAAACGCGAGGAGCTGGTTCTTCGGGAGCCTAGTGTTAGCGAGAAACAGGAAGTTCCGTGGCTGCGCTGGAAGCGGATTCAGCGATTGGGAACTAAGAAAAATCAAGGATTTGTTGAGTGACGCGCCAAGAGTTAATCCTCCATTCGACATAGGGGAGCCTTACGTGGCCGTCAAGACGAGGATGAAGGCTGAGGTCAAATACTACAAGACTACAGAGAACGGTTTGATGCGGCATCCAGTCTTTGAGGAGATAGTTACCTAGCTCTTTTTTTGGGGTGTAAAGTTAATGGAAGATTGGCTGAGAAACGTAAGACCCGCTATGGAGTTGTTGATTCAACGTATTTGTAGAGGCTGTAAAATGCAAAGTTGCAGAAGTTGCCTATATCTCACTGAAGCATTGAGAGGAGAAACAGTGAACACCGAAGATTACGGTAACAAACCTATTCCCTAATTTTTCGGGGTGTAAAATGAGTGAGGATCTCAGACATTTATGGCATAAGATACAAGTGAAGAAGTATGCGGAGAGTCCTCCAGAGACGCTGCTGTACCACATTCTACATGAGATAGAGATGAAGAAACATTGCGGTTCTCACCGGAACTGGGAAATGTTAGTTGAACTTTTGGCGAAGTGGCTGGTTCTCAACGTGGATTTGACTCTGGCAGGCATGGGACCGTTAAAGCCCTTCGATGGTTTAGACATGAAACGAGACAGCGACCTCTTCGAGCACATAAACAGCTTGGACCTGTTCAGACATTACTATGTTGCAGCAAAGAATAAGCCATGGGACTACATCGGAGAAGTCTACACAAAACTTGGGCTAGTCGGACCAGGACAGGACATGACTCCCAAAGGCGTAGTTGACCTGATGATACAAATGACATACGGAGAGGAACCGAAGAAAGTTACAACACAGTTAGACACTTTAGTGCACTCCACTAAAGCTAAAACCTTGTGTTGGAACAGGTCGTTTCTTGATAGAGGCAAGCATATTGTTTCCAAAGGCACCGTTAATTCTGTTTGGTGTGGAAATCAATCTTGCGCTTTATCGAGCGTGCTTGGTGAATATGGCGATGTTCAGTAATCATCCATACAGCATAATCTGCGCTGACACCCTCAGATTAGATGTGGACAAGTCGGGACCTGCAAGCAGGCTGTGGGATCTCGGTAATCGCTGGGATCCACCAGATGTATCCGAGTATTACTGGAAGCCGACGCCTCCTTTCAAACGTTATATACAGATGAAGTCTGAACCAAAAAAGTAATTTTGACTTACTCAAACCTTTTTTGGGGGTGAAGAATTGAGGTCTAAAACGGTGCACATCAGGATCACGCCAGAGGTTCTAGTCGAGGCCTTCATTGAAAGCTTATACTTCAACAAAGACGTTGAAAGAGTGAAGATATACCTCAGCAGATTCGGGCATGAAGTTCCAACCCATAACGTCCACATAACCTGCTCTGGCCGGGGCAGAGTGAAAGGCAAAATCGTTGAGGGCGTCTTCCATGGAACAATCTACGGTACAGAGAAAGAGATCAGAGAGTGGATGGAGTTCTTCAAGATGTTCGTGGAGGTTCCCGGATTCGAGCTAAGCAGATACATTAAATGGCTTAAATCCAACGCAAGATAAAACTTCTCCTTTTTTGGGGTGTAAAATGCCAACCATAAGAAGCGCATTCACCATAGACCAGTTTGAAAAGGTCTTGCAGAAGCTTGCACATGAAATCCCAAAATTCAAAAGCGTTCGTACGGAGGACGTGACTATAGACTTCCGCTATGATGAGGAAGATAAGCCGTATCGAATAAGCGTGCGATTCCACAAGCGAACAGGCAAAAAAGACGAGTGGGGTAATGAAGAATATGAATACTGGGGTTTCACCGTTGAACGCAAAGTCTACGATACCAGTCCCCACAGCACCAAAATCAGCTTCGGCTACGAAGACGAAGAGAAAAAGATCCTGAAATGGCTGGAGAAGGTTATGAGCGGCGAAAAGCCTATTCCACGATTTACACTGAAAAGCTACGGATACCAGGCACGTTTGGGTGAAACGATGATAGCCAAATGACCTTTTTTTGGGGTGAAAACTGTTAAGAATAAAAGTTGAGATGCCGCTGAAGCCGGCCGCCCAAAACGCTCCTTGAACCAAATGAGTTGATGTAATAGTTTATATTGCACAATAGCGCAATCTTTATATTGTACCATGATAATTATGTTATCAAGGAGGTGGTTGTGTGGTGCCGTACAGGCTAAATGTGAGCATCGACCACGAGCTACTCAGAAAGATGAGGAGGTACATCTACCTCAGGTGGGGCGAGTCGGAGGGCTTCTACGGGAAGACCTCGGAAGTAGTGAGGCTGGCCCTAGAGCACTTCCTAGACGAGGAGCTAAATAAGCTCGAGGCCGAGAAAGAAGCTTAACCCTCCTTTTATCTCTATCAATTTGAATTGGAGGATTATCTGCCTCCTCAGAGGCTTCTCCTTAATGATGGAGTTGCGTTACCTCCTTTTGGCCTCCATCTCCTTGAGTTGTACCCCGGCTCTTCACTCAAGTTTGTTCCACCTTTCCCCTAGCGCGGCTGTGGGATTCCTGATCATAAAAATATTTCCATTAACTATGATTAATGGTTCTGCGAAATTCTTATAAAGACTCCCCCTTGTTACCCTTCAGCAATTTTATTTTGTGGGAACGGCGTTGGTTCGTAGCACGACGTCCATCGCCATGGACCGGGCGGTCCTGGAGTGGGTCGAGAGGAGGATCGAGGAGGAGGTCTTCGCCACAGCCAACGACCTAAAGCCCATACCAAAGCAGGTTCAGTCGCGGTTCCTCTTCCTCAGGTTTAGGGAGTACACGCGCAGACAGTTCGTTGAGACAGCGATCCAGGTTCTGAGGAACAAGAGCGTTTAGACGACCTGCTTGCAACGTACATAGCTGAATCCATATGGGACAGGCTGGAGGTGAGGGATCCAAGCGAGGTAATTAGGGCGGCCAAGCTGTGCAAGACAGAGGAAGAGGTAGACTCCCTAATCCATGATCATGACCTTCATGGTGGGTTGGTGGGCGCCTGACTTCCTGTCCAGCCTAGCCGAAAGAATGAACTCGAAAGAGGAGAAGCCGCGTCCCTCTACGTGATTCTTGTCGGCTTGTGGGATCTATGTTTCGGGTTAAAACAAAGGTTTTGTTGCTTGCGGTGTTTGGTTTCCGGCTCTGGCCACTTGTGTTGCGGGTTTCTTGACGTCCGTGACGAGGGTTCCGAGCATGGGAACCGTCAAGGCGGTCGGCGTCGGGGCCTACTGGGATGGGAACTGCACGAGCAGGGTGACGGAGATCGACTTGGGCTTCATTGAACCCGGAGGCCTCCTAAACGTCACGATCTTTCTGAGGAACGAGGGAAACGCGCCCATGGGCCTCTCCATCAACACGGAAAACTGGAACCCACCAGAAGCTTCAAAACACATAACCCTCGGCTGGGACTACGCCGGACAAACGGTTAATCCGGGAGCAGTCTTGAAGGTAACCTTAACCCTGGCGGTCATATCCAACATAACCGGGATAATAAGCTTCAGCTTTGATATCATCATTATTGAACTGGATAATAATTAGAAAACGCCCCTAGATATGGCTTCGATGATCATTCTTAGTGTAGGTCGCTGCTAAAAGACATAGATACATCTAAGTTTAGCCCCCACTCATAACAGGCATGATAACTATGCGGTCTCCGTCATCCAAATCTGTTTCTAAACCCTTCAATTGACCCGACAATACACCATTCACAGGTGATTCTCCTTTTCACCCGAACATCGATTTAATAACCACATTAGCAGAACGCCGATCAAAGTGAGTATCATCTGGACCGAGGAGTATGTTAATCTCCTTTCTTTGTGTAGTTCGGGTATCAGATCTGAGGTTGCTATGTAGATGAAGCCTCCAGCGGCGAAGGGGACAAGGAAGGCTGCGAAGTTCTCAATAGAAAATGAGAGTGCGTATGAAACTAGTCCTCCTGCGATGGCGGTTAAGGCGGACCACCTATTCCACTGCCAAGGTCTAGCATAAGTTTATAAGTTGCATCTTCTATGTTAAGCCTTCAAGAATTAGGATTCTAAACGAAAACTAGTTCTTCCAGCGAATAGGAGGTGTAATCCAGATGTCGTATAGAAGAGAACCAAGGGAAATGCATAAGGCAGTTTGTGCTGAGTGTGGCGAGGAATGTGAAGTTCCCTTCAAACCTGACGGAAGCAGACCGGTATACTGCCGAGAATGCTATTCTAAACGAAGAAATACAAGGAGATATTAGGCTCTCAAGCTAACATTTATCTTCCGTTCACAATCCTTTTTCTTTTTATCTTTTCTTCTTTTGGTGCGGGGTGAAAACGACTAGGCCGAACAACTGATTTTAGAGGCTTAAAAAGAGCACTCAACCAGTTGATCAATACATCTGCTTCTAGCATTGAAATGCGGGATGGTACACCTCCATAAAAGAGAAAAAGCGGTTACTAGAGAATATGAAGGTGTACTTTTTGTTTAGATGTAAACTATAAGCGAATATTTCCTAGAGCCTCAACTGTGTTTGAAGCCATCAGGGCAATTAAGCCTACACTGCAAAACTAGCTATTAAAAGGAGGGTGATAGAATGAATAAGAAGAAGATTTTGATGCATGTACGCTAAGGATTACGCGAAACGCGTCAATACCGACGCACTAACTATTTTTGATGACGCTCAATTTTCCGCTTCTACTAACCTTTAACTGGCGTACACCTCTAAATACAATAACATTCGCGTTTTCAACTTGAATGAGATCACCCACAGAAATTTCACCTATTTGTTTATTCCACAAAGGCAATTGGATGGTTCCGGTTTCGTCGGTGATAAGGGCGTTCGCTATATTAGCGTAGAAACCAAAACGGGTTGTGACGAGCCTTTGTTGAGATACTTCGAGAATCCTTGCCCTTATGTTAACGCGTTTCATTCCAACTCTTAAATCTTTAATCTGATAGTGGTTTGATTTAGCCTCTTGGTCTGAGTTTCTTATAGACGATAGCCCATACGTAAACTCTTTGATTGGATTGGTTTTTGCAAGAATGCGTTCAGGTATGGGAAATTGCGCAACCACTTTATGACTGTTGGTTATGAGAAAAATCGCGTAATCCCGTGTCTTTACACGGCATTCAATCGATAATTTTCCACACTTAGATTCTTGGTGTTGAGAAGCGTCAAGAAAACTACTAAAAAATTTGCCTGAATCAATTTCATGTTTCAGTGAAATTCTAGCGAGATACTCAAGAAATTAAGAGCAAGTTGAACGAAATTATGGCATCGCTTTCTAAAGATGAGATTGACTATGAAACTTTCTACGGAAGGATTAGTCAATACAGGGTAGAGTTTAATCCAGAACACTACTATGTTGGCACCAGAGCGAGGATAGAGACTCAAAGAAAGAGAGACTGGAGAAGAAGAGAAGCAAAAAGCGCAAGAAATGCGAGGCACAGAAGAAGATAATCAGAAAATACGTTCTTACTAAAAATTCATACAGAAATCTTGAAATGGGTTGGATCTATTTCCCCATATTAGGGAATATCCCAGGGATGCGAATGGAAAAAACACAAGTGATATTCCTCATATTCTCTTCGGGTGGAGCTCGTCTGCGCGTTTTGTCTTAAGGGGAGGCGTTTCAAAACTGTTCTTTGTGGATGACGAGACGCTAAAGAAGGTCACTGTGTTGTTTGGAGAGGACGCTGTTAGAGTCGTTGAGGTCCTCAGAGGGGTTCATGAGATTACAGATGATGAGATAGCGAGCCAAACCGAAATACGCCTCAACATGGTTCGCAGGGCACTCTACAGTCTCTACGACCACTCCCTCGTGGCGCTCAGGCAATCCCGCGATGAAGAAACAGGCTGGTTTATCTTCCACTGGAGGCTCCAACCCGACCAGCTGGAAGGCTTTATCCTAAACCAAAAGCGTCGTGTTCTTGAAAAACTGGAAACTCGGCTTGAGTATGAGAAAGGCCACGAGTTTTACGGTTGCCAAACTCCTGGCTGCAGGCGATTCCCCTTTGAGGGGGCATTTGGGCTCCTCTTCAAGTGTCCCGTCTGTAACAGTCCAATGATGTACCTAAACAATGACCGGATCGTTGAGAATATAACCCGAAAAATTGAACAGATAAAAAAGGAATTGAGCGAGTAGCTGGATGAGAAAGACAGCACACACGATTTGAATTCACTTTATTGTTCCGTAAATTACATCCTATAATAATGTTGTTGTCCCTTTCGGCTCCGCTCTACAATTAGCTTGATATCGCTGCCTCTTAAAAATTGTTTCGAGGAGAGGTGCCTCTCACGTCTGTGAAAGGTTTATGAAGGTTAATGATCACAGTGACGGTTAACGGTTTAGCTCCTAAACCTTCTTTCCGTATTCACGGAACTTTTTCCCGCAACACTCGTACTGCTTAACATGAATTTTACCTAAATTCCACTCCTTCATCGGCGTTTCAACTTCTTTTCCACAGGTCGGACACTTCGCCAATTGTCTATCACCTCCTTCAAAGGTTTCAAGATTAAAAACAGGGCTGTTAAAAACAAGGCGTTGTTTCCGCGTCTATAGGGCTCCGTAGAGCATGGTTCCACACTTAACGCCCTACCACTCTTCTTCTTCCTCTTCTTCCTCTTCTTCCTCTTCCTTCTTCTTTGGTTTCTTGCTTCTACAGGACATGTTTTTCTCCTCCTTTTCTTTAGCACTGGCACAATGGCACAGTTGACACAGCTAACGTAAGACTGTCTTAATAAAGATAGCGGATTAATATGGAAGGGCAACTAAAAGATAGGTAGTAGACGTAAGAAATGAGCGGAAGGGTCCTCCTAGACGGTAAACCATGAAGAATGCGCGCGATGTGTGGATGGAGGCAAAGGAGCGGGGTTAAGGGGCGTTAAATCTTGGGCAAGGTGCGGCCGGATCGGGTGAAGAGGATAGCCCGAGAACTGCTAAGCCGATTTCCTGATAGGTTCACCGCGGACTTTAAAGCAAACAAAGAACTTGTTAAAAGCCTCGTCAAAACCTCCTCCCCAAAACTGAGAAACATGATAGCCGGCTACGTAACCCACCTAGTAAGCACCGCACAGACCACAAAAGTCGAAACAGAAGAAGAGACGCCGTAAGACAAAGAGAGGAATAAAATTTAGAGCGCACGTAATTATTTAGGAAGGCGATATAATGGGCAAGAAGAAAGGTGAAAAGAAAGAAAAGAGGGTTATGGAGGCTGAAGGGAGACCGAAGCCTCTCAAGAAGAGGGAAAGAAAAGAGAAGAGAAAGAAGCTTACTAGACTAAAGAAAATTGGACCATAGATCATATTTTTTAGATTCCACGTTCGTACATGACGATAAAGAATGTTAGCAATGGTATCAGTCAGGCTCATCATAAGTACACTGTGCGCGGGAGCTTGACTTTATAACTAAGCCCATATATTTATGCTATTAATGCTCTTAAACTAGAGGACTGCCTAAGATGTCGACTCACGTCGCGAAAACTCCTCCTCCAACCAATCTGCCCTGCCAACGATATTGGACAAGCCTCCGCCCTGAATGTAAAAAATGCAAGGATAAAATGAAGTGCCCAATGTATCTCACACACTGGAAGAAACATCAAAAACTTATGAGGAGATGAAAATAACCGTAGAAAAGCTTTGTAAAAATTGTGTCTACCTCTGGAATATGGCGGGAGTTACCTGAAAGGACGCGTTTAAGATGGCTTATAAAAGAGTTTTGTTGGTGAAACCGAAGGGAAGAAAAGGTCTGGGCTTTGCGTTGGACCTGATTCCCATAGGTTTGGAATATATCGCCGCGTCAATAGAGAACGTTGTCGAAGTTGTTCATATGATCGATATGGAGCTTGAGCAAAATTCATTCAAGTATTTTCTTGAACTTTTTCGTCCCGATTTAGTGGGAATAACAATGTCTGCAACCGATCACAACGAGGGATTACGTCTCGCCAAAATTGCCAAGGATAATGACATCGCAACTGTACTGGGCGGCTATCATCCCACCCTTGCCCCAGATGAGTTACTTTTGCATTTACAAGTTGACATGGTGGTCCGTGGTGAAGGCGAGCACACAATGAAAGAGTTGGTTCAGAAGGGTTGCCCAAAAGGCGTCCTTGGAGTTTCGTATAAAGAAGATGGGAAGGTGATTCATAACGAAGATCGTCCGGCAATTCAAGATTTGGATTTATTGCCATTTCCAGCCCGACACCTGAGGAGACGTAAATATAAGCGCATGAACGGCAAAGGAAGGGAGGCAGATGTCATATGCACCTCTCGTGGCTGTTGGGGACGGTGCAGCTTTTGTTGTGAGCCTGTTATGAACAAGAGCCACCAGCGTTTCCGCTCACCTGAAAATGTCATGAAAGAATTATTAGAAATAGTATCTTTCCACAATGGAAAACCGCTACAAATCCTTGCGGTAGATCCCAATTTTATGGGCGACCTTGAGAGAATTAATCGTTTGTGTGATTTATTACAGGAACATAAACTGGATATAAGATTCTCCGTTATGACAAGAGTGGACAACATTGCCAAGCATCCTCAACTCATCAAAAAAATGTGTGATAGCGGCTTTCTTGACTATGAATTGGGAATCGAAAGCCCAAAATTAAAAGATTTGAAAAACACACGAAAGGGAATAACCCTTGAGATGCAGAAAAAGGCCGTGAAAATACTACGCGATAACGGTGCCAACGTTTCAGGCACCTTTATAATTGGTTTACCCGGTCAGACTGAGGAAGAAATAAAGCAGTTCCCAGTTTACGCAAAAGAATTAGGCTTAATGAACGCGGCATTCGGCATCGCAACACCGTTTCCCGGAACCGAATTCTACAACAATCTGGACAAGAAAGGTTTGATCGTTGAGCACGATTGGACAAAATACGATGAAATGCATTCCGTATTCAAACTAGATTGCATAAGCAGAAAACGATTAGAAGAATTGGAAACCTATTGCATGGCAAGATTTTGGACGTTGAATACGCTTTTGGACAGGGCTAAGGTTTTGCAAAAAAGATCAGGCAAGAAGACGACATTAAAGGATTTTCTGGAAGACATTTTTGAAAAGGTAACTTTTGGCAGGAATACTGGACGTGATCTGCGAAAGGGAGAATTTGACAATCATCTTAAGGCGGTTCTAGAGGCAATTGTAGACGCTGAGAGCGAAGAAAAAGAAAGAAAAATAGGTATGCATAATGTCATAGAAATGTCAAGGTTTCTTGGAATTCTAGGTTCGCAAAAGATCCAGTGCACTTTCATATACAAAGAACAGCCCCCCGTTAGCTACATCACAAAAACCAAGAGTAGCAGCAGCTGCACTGTGGAGTGCATAAAAACTATTTCTGGGAAACAAGATGACGCGACGATAAGTGTCGACATTGACTTGAATGATGTGATAAACTCAGTTAACGAAGATTTGTCGTTTAACCCCATAGGAATCTTCATCTTCTTGGTAAGATCTGCACGAAGTTTAAAGGGTGTTTGGAATGTATTCCGACTGTGTGCCGCAGTAATAGATTTTGCCATCACATTTCTTAATGAAGAAGCAAAAAATAAGTTGTGGCAAAATGATCGGTCAATTACGCAATAAACCAGTTTTGAGCTCTACAGAAGTTCTTAACAAACTAAAAAACAAGGCAAGTAAAATAAAAAGGGTCAAAGAAACTTACAGCCTCATACGAAAACTTGCTTCCATAAGCGGATCGAACGTAAGTAATGTAATATTAGATCGTGTTATGTATAGCACAGTAATGTTGCCTCCCTTAGGAAAGGAATACTGGTGGTTCCTTTTCTTCGGTCGAAATGGAGAAAGACCACCGCAATTGATGCTGTTGATATTCAGAAAATATGGGCAAAACATGTTATTTAACGACAAGAGAATCGTTCTCAAGAGATTGATAGAAAACAGATTTCGAGCCGTTACCGCTGGCTGGATATATGACGGAAAAGAGCTACATGATTTAGGGGACACAAATGCCATAACAACAGTTTATTCAAAAAGAAAAATGATAATTTCTGACATTTCAGGTCAAGAAATAATGCTTACTGGTGGTTTTCCACATTATAAGCTAAAGGTGGGCAACATTATTGATTTGAGCATCAGGAGAGGAGATTATCTCGAGGATAAAGATGCTTGCGGTGTATTTATACCTCCATTTGGCATGGCTTGGGTGGACGTTTTTTCAGACGCAGAAGGTATTGTGTTAGGAAAAAAATTCAAGGGAACAGCACACCTACAAAAAGTTGTTGGCATCACAACATTCGGGTCCTTTCATTGGGGAAGAGTACTTTTTCAAAATGGTTCTTCAACTTCATTCTTCTGTCTAAAAACAGGCAAAGAATCAAAAAGATATTTCCATAGATCTCTAACTTTTCACGATTACAGAAGAAAAAAGATCATTGGATTCAAGAAGCCAAAACTTAAAATCTCAAAAAAAGCTGGAAAAACGCCAACATGGATTGTTGAAGGGCAAGATGACGATAAAAAACTCAGAATAGTCCTAGAATCTTATGCAACAAAAAAATTTACTATGAAAGGCGGCGGCTCACAAGTTTACATAGAATACGCGGTTATACCGAAGGAATTTAGCCTGAAAACTACGAATCAAGCAACCACTTTAAGCGACTTGGGTAGAGGCGTAGGAACATTTGAGGACGCGTATGGTTCACCAATCCAAAATGTTTGTAACTGAAATGGATGAAGCAAAAATGATGAGGTCTGCGACAATTTATCTCCTGATACAAATGAGTATCCTTAAGAAACATATTGAGAAGCGCTAAGATTTTATTATGTTCCTCCTTTCTGGCGCGCGCTAAACTTTCAGTTAGACCAGCCGTATAGTGAAATACCGTATGGACCTTAAAGAACAACCTCAAACTTTTCATGTCTTGATTTTGGGTATACTGCTTTTCGATATTTCAATTCTGCAATCAAAATAAATGAAAATTGAATTACTCGACGATCATTGAGATAAAGGAACAAATTCGGCAAATGCAAGCGAAACATTGAAATATTTTATTCATCCTCTTTGGCTCTCGATGCTCTAATATGAACCTTAACATAGGCTGTGGTGCAGATCCTTGGGGTAACATCAGACCAGATATTACAATGGAACATCATAAGGTAAGGACAACCGCAAATCTGCTGGCGAGTGCAGAGGTATTGCCTTTCAACAAGATCAACTGTTATAAATGAGTCTTAAAGCCGTCTTCTCCGAGGACTGGTGCGCAGATAAGAATTAGTCTTAAATAGAAATCTAAGGAAGATGAATGCATGTTAAGGGCTCTGGGTATTACGCATAGATATGTTTTTTCGCGCTTCTGGACCCATAAACCCATTTTTTTAGCTCACTCTGTGACGTCAGAATGCAATTGCAGATGTAAGATATGTGACATATGGAGGAAAAAGCATAGCACCGACGAGATGAATACGCATGAAATATTCCGAATGTTAGATGAAGCAAGGAAACTTAACTTCGTGGCTTACATCGCTTTCGGCGGCGAACCATTGATGAGACCCGATATCTTGGATATTCTCCAACACGCACATGACCTGGGCTTCTACACAAGCATCATTACAAATGGAATCTATCTTCCTGAGAAGGCCGAGAAGATCGCAAAGGTAGTCGACCTCACTTGGGTTTCTCTTGATCACGATTCGGACTATCATGATGAAATGCGGGGTCTAAAAGGCACCTTTGAGAGGGCGGTAGATGGTATCATAAAACTGAGACATACGGGGGGAAGGATTGCAATCAACTGTGTTCTCAGCAGGCTCAACATAGACGCAGTCAGGAAGGTGGCAGAGTTTACCCGCAGACTCGGTGTTAAACTTGCCTTTGATCCAATGGAGGTATTCCTAGGAAGCAACGAAGAATACGCCCTAACGGCTGGCGAACGTAGACGTTTATTCTCGGAGGTCCGTGAACTTAAAAAACAGGGATATCCCATCCTCAACTCCCACGAATTTATAGAGCATCTTATAAGCCATATTAAGTATTCTTGTGCACAACCCAAGATTTTTATAAGGGTCTCAGAGGATGGCAAAATCAAACCCTTCTGGTGCCAAAAAACCAGCAGAGCTTTAGGGGATCTACGGAAGCAGAGTCTAAGCGAGGCGCTTTATTCACCTTCCTTTAAGGAATTCGCTGAGATCACAAAAGGGTGCAATCTCTGTAACAACTCATCAACGGTCGAGACTTCAATCTTCTATTCGGCGAGACGTTTCCTCATAAACTCTTATCAATGGAATAACCCCTACCTTAAGTTCATTTTAGATTACGCCCTTTGAAACTAAACGCGCGCATGTACAGGAGGCTGAGAGAGATCCGAAAGAAGCGGCTGATCCTGGCTCCATCCTCTTCTTGCTCTCATTTATGATCTTGGGAACCTAACCTGAGTGCTTCTCGATCATATACAGTTCAATCGCTTTCTTAGCATAAGTCATCGAATTTCAAGCAAAAATGAATCCTTCATTATTTTACCTCTTTTATTAGTTTCATTAGGATAAAGCGGTGGCATGGCGGGTTTTTCTCATAACAGATCAATCGAACATTCCGGGTTCTCGCCAATTCCTTAATTTCCCTCAATTTCGCCATCGCCCTCGGACTACTCAAAATCTCCCCTCTAAATCGCTCTTCATACCCGCTTAACTCCCACGACCTTTCTTGCCCATACCTTTTCTTCAAACGGTTAAACTCGCTCAACAATTCTTGGCTTGGGGCTAGGACGCTCGGCCTCGCCACCCGAACCTTAAACTCATCCACAGAATCCTAGCTGGTTCTTCTGAAAGCTCCTCGATGATCTCCCTCTTAATCTCCTCATTCGGCTTTTCAGCGCTCTCCTCCACGAGAGAAACCACAATGACGGCTTTTTTGCCCATTCTATTCATCACCCTTAGTGAAATGAGGCTCTTTTCTTTAAATAGAATTGGACAACGCCTGTGTGAACGTTCAAAGCCCATTTCATGAAGATTCACATGTTGATCTATGGACTCTCTTAAGACCCTATCAAAAGACAGATATTCAATGAGGTCTTTAAAGGATGATACAGAGGACATGGGAAGAGAGAAATTTTAGAGATTAGGTGTGGGTGTGGGCATTACAACTTGGTTCCATCCCTCAAGATCTTTCTAAAATTTAGGGTTTCAGACAAAAAGCAGGGACGAGTAATCAAAGGGCTGCTCCCCACCTACAAGGTTTCTAACATCGTTAGGTGCGAGAAGTGTGGAAAAATCGTGGCGCATGCAGGGAAATTGTTCGGGGTGCGCACTGCCGGGAGGATGTTTTGAACGGACGCCGCCGCATCCAGCAGGCAGTATAGCCTTCTTCCTCTTTCGCCGTATCGGCTGGCAGACCTCTCCTCGTTCGCGCAAACTACGACGTCAACCGGAGCCTCCTCGATGAAGCACTGACCTAGGGCGGCCCTGCACAGCCTCCTCTTCATCTCGGGAGCCTTAACTATAATGAAGTCTCTGGCTTGGCGGTTGCCCGCCGATGGTGCCCACTGAGCTGCTTCCAAGATCTTGTTCAAAAGCTCTTCTGGGATGGGGTCGGGCTTGTAGGCTCTGATGCTTCTCCGACCCTTGATGGCTTCAAGCACGTCCATACAGATCCCCCACAATTAACTATAATATGGTCTAGAAAACTATTTTGTAGTGCGGTGGTGGGTGATGTTTGAGTTTCTGGCTTTGCTTTCCCTCGGTTTTGTGGTTGGTCTTAGCGGCGCCGTGATCCCTGGGCCTTTGCTTGCATTCACCATCTTTGATACCTCGAGGAAGGGGAGGGTAACCGGCCACCACATCATAATGGGTCACGCCTTGTGGGAGGCCGTGGTGATCCTCATCATCCTCCTCGGGTTTGGAGGCTTAATAATGCAGAATAAGGTGTTCATTTATGCGGCTGGGGGCATCGTCCTGATCTTAATGGGCACAACCATGATTAGAGGTAAGGAGGGCGAGGTCAAGGTTAAAGCCTCTAGGATAAACTTGTCCCTGCTCGGAGGGGTCTTCTATACAGCCTTTAACCCTACGCAGCCTCCTTGGTGGGCCACAGCTGGCCTAGCCCTGCTATTGAGGGGCCTCGAGCTTATGGGCTCCATGGGAATCGTTGTGGTAACGATGGGCCATTGGCTCTCAGACTTCACGTACTACCTCTTCGTATCCCTCATGATACACAAGCACGAAAGGTATATGGTTGCACGGCAAAAAGCCATCTCCATCCTCCTCGGGCTCTTCATGGCCTTTCTAGGCGCCTACTTCATAACCCATGGATTGATGGGTGGCATAGGCCCCCTCTAGTAGCGATAACACGGTGGTGATGAGGTTGGATCCGTTTTCCCTCTTTTGGTATATCCTAATGCTTATGATGCTGGTCTCATTTATCCTTAGGCTGTTGCATGAGCGGAGGATGAGGCAGCTTAGAATCGAGGAACCTAAGGTGGTCACCACGCTGAGGTGTTGCGTCACCATCAAGCGAGACTTCAAGCCCGGCAACCACATCCTCGGACACGGGGAGCCCTGTCCAAAATGCCAGAAGCCAATGCTCATCGAGGCCATCTACCGCGTCCCCCCGCTGAAAGCATATTACGTTGAGATATCGCTGGCACTTAACAAGGTTTTTAGGACAGCTTGAGAGTTTCCATGTGGCTTTGCTGGCGCTGGCATATCTGCTAGAGGTGTCCAGGTTGAAGTTGGTGACGTGTCTCCTGCCTGAAGCCTACTTGGAGGGGCTGGACAAGCTGGTTGGGCAGGGCATGTACCCATCTAGGAGCGCAGCCATCCGATTCGCAGTCCTAGACATGTTAAAGAGGGAGCTGTGGCGACAAGAAGGGGAGGCCGTTAAGGAAGAGGTCATTGCGACGAGAAAGGGGAGGGTGAGGCGGCCACCACGACCACCCCGCTGAAACAGCGACTCGATCTATGAAACCTGACGGCGGGAAAAAGGGATAACTAGGATTCCCTCTTCTATAATTTCGTGGTTTAGGGGCTGGTTTTGGGTGGCCTTTAGGAGGGGGTACCCAGCTGAGCTAGAGCTGGTGAAGCTGCTGCCTCCAAAACCGGCTATCATAGGTATTGGGTTAGGGTCTTCTGCTCCTTCGGCAGGGCCTTGGCTCGAGCCCTCACCACCAGCCTCTGGGTGAAGTCGTACACCTTCTCCGCCTTCCTCTTCACGCTTAACAGCTTGTTCTTCTCGTGGGTTCGCAGGCTGATCAATGCGTAGGTTCTGGCCAGCCTCTTGTCCCCCGGCTGCCTTAAGATACGTCCGAAGCGCTGTATCCACTTCTTGGGGTTGCTGGGCGGGTCCAGCCAAACCTCTATGTCGGCCGTGGGTATGTCCAAGCCCTCCTCACCTATGCTAGTGCATACTAGTATGCGGGCCTTCTCCTTGAACTGTAATAGCGCCGAAGCCTGCTGCTCCATCGTCATGTTTCCCTTGCCGACCAGAACGGCCACGTCCTCCACTCCATACGACTTGTGCAGCATTGATCCCAGTTGCTTGGCGGCATCCACCGACTCCATGAACACGATGGCCTTCTCGTAAAGCTCCTGCCTAAGAATCCTCATAGCCGCGAAGATCTTGTGGTTGAAGCGTTCCTTGAGCGCCTGCCTGTACGCCTCGTAGACGCTCCTGCCACCCAGCTCCTTAAGGGGCTGGCGCAGCTCCTTGAACCTCAGGTGCCGTACTTGAGGACGCTGCTTGCTCCGTCCTCCACCAGTCGAAACTTGAGCATCTTCAGGGCTAGGAGCCCAACGCAGAGCCCGTGCTCCTTACAGTACTTCCTCAGGTGTTCTGGACCATAAACTTCCCTGATCCTCCTCTGATACCGCTGCGCCACCCTCCCCAGCTGCCCGTACACGCTTAGGAGGCTCTCAGGAGCGTAGACCCTCACGAGAAACACCACCCTCTCCGGCACGTAACGCTTGATCGTGGGGTCCTCCACCGAAAACACCTCGATCTGGTCGAAGACCCTCCTCAGCTCCTCGAGCCGACGTGGGGCGTGGAGCTGGGGGGTGGCGCTTAGGGCGAGGATGCGAGATCCGCAGGCCTTCGCCGCCAGCAGGATGGAGTAGCCGTCGGTCTCGCCGATGTAGCCTTGACACTCATCCGCCACCACGACATCGTATGGGAGGGTAAAGCCTGCGCCGTTGAAGACCTCGAATAGCATAGGGATAGGGTTTTCAACTTTTCTGGCCTCCTCTAGGCTGAGGCTGAACGGCGACAGAACGTCGTTGAAGAAGGTTTGTGGGGTTGAGATGGCGAAGCCCGTGTTCCAAACCCTCAACGCGTTCCTCTTGTCCGGCGGGATGTTTCCCGAAATGAAGCTGGCGTCCCCTAAATTGAACATGCGCCTAGCGAATAAGGTTTGCTGCACCCCAAGGGGAACAGAAGGCGTTAAGAAAAGGACCCGAAGGGGCTTTTGGCTAGACTCCCTTCTGAGATATGCTCCGGCTAGGTAGGTCTTGCCCAAGCCGGTGGGCAGCCCAAGGATGAGGGTGTCCCCGCCGATCTTATCTAAGATCTTCTGCTGGAAGGGCCAAAGCGTGTAGTTCACGCCTCAACCTTTACGTCTTGGGGCGCGGATATGGGCTGGCTAGGCGCTAGGCTGGACGTTAGGAGCCGCATGGAGTACGGGCTTTCGTCCAAGAAAGCCAAGTAGTCCTTCCAGCCCAACCAACCATCCTCAACAAATCATAGGGGCGTCTCCGCTGATAATTTTTGCCTCCGGCACCTACTCGATTCGTTGTTGTCGCCAAAGGTTGTAGGGACACTGCCTCCAGCAGTAGGCGCTGCCCTTCAGCGCGCAGACCCTGCACTCCGCGCTTTCAAAGGGCCTGCGCCTCCTCATGGTCCTCCTCGACCGTTCCTCAGCCATGTTCTGTCCCTCGACCGCTGAAACAGCACACACTTCATAGACGGGCCGGCATGATTTAAACCCTGCGTGGTCGATCTTCCACCCAAAGGGCTTCTCTACATCGATAAAAACGGGTAATAAGCCTTGGTTAAACTGGAAAGCTATATTAAACTCCGAATTCCCATGTTATTACGTGGGAGTTGGTCAGAAAGACCCGGGAAAAAAAGGGGAACGCCGGAAGCCAACCCCGGGGATAACCGGGAGAAAGACCGGGAGAATAGAGGAAGAAAGGAGGGAGGAAAACGCCAATTAAGGTCAGTCAAGACCAGATCAACGAGATAATACGTCTGAGGGACGAGGAGAAGTACCCGTGGAGCAGGATATCCGCTGAGACGGGCATATCGGAAAAGACCTGCCGGAGGCACTACGAGCTGAGGAAGCGGGAGGAGGAGGGGGAGGGGGGAGTCCATGCGCAGGCCTTCGGGATCTTCGATCAGGGGGGCGGGCCGGCTGACGTCGTCCGTCGGCTAAAGCTCTCGGTGGAAGAGGCCAAGGAGCTCCATCACGAATACCTGGAGATGAAGAGGCGGGGGGAGGAGGAACTACCGGTGTCGGAACGGTTTGAGGTCTTCAAGAGGCGGGGGAGCCTGACCCACCAATGCGAGAATCTCTTGGACACGCTCGACACGCCCTTTGAAGAACCCCTCGCCGACGAGGTAGAGCTCATGAGAGGCAGAATCTCCTTCCTGAAGGAAAAGGTTGAGGGGGAAAGGAGCCTCGAGGGGCTAGAAAGGCTTAGAAGCCTCGTAGAGTCTGAGGAGAGGGAGGTCCGAGCCTTGCTGGACAAGAACAGGGAGCTTTTCGAGGAGAGGAGGAAGAGGGAAACGGAGGAGAAGAGGAAGTGGATCATCCGAAGGCGGATGGACCGGCTAGGCGTGAGCGAGGAGGAGGCTAGGAGGAGCCTCCAGGAGCGAGAAGCCCTCTTCGAAGACGGCTTGGAAGGCATATACAAAATAGAGCGGGAGATGGAGAGATCCGAGAAGGTGAGGAATGAGTGTCTGAGGTATATGGGCGCGGCAGATTACAACAGACTAAGTATGCTCTTCTTAGAATCCCTGCCCAATGCTGAGTACCTCATCAACTTCTGGAGGGAGGAGCGGGACATTCTGGCTAGGTATGGGGAGGTGGGGTGGAGGGAGCTCGTACGCTTCTACGGAACCCACAGAGACAGCCTCGTGAGTGAGAGGCCGCCGCTGAAAAAGGCGTTCCTAACCCACCTTTCAAAGATAGGTTTGCAAGCGTGCCCTTACTGCAACCTTTTAATGAGCATGGTGGGGTTACCACCACAGTTTCAGTGTCCACGGTGTGGGGTGCTACTTAGGGCCGCCGCGATACCGGGCGCCATGTGGGGGTAAGAAAGCCAAAGACTACACCAAAGATTCCGAAGAACCACAATCGCAACCATGGCTGCGAGGCGTCCACGAGAAAAACGCTGAATTCGTCAGGTTTTCACCATACGTACAACAGCACGATTTCGAGAATTTTTCTTCAGGAGAATGTGACATAAAGCCCTTGTTGTTTATATGGCGCCTAGCCCTGAAAAGCCTTCTCCGCTGTCTTTCCTAAGGCTAACTTCTTTAAGAGCTTTGGTCTATCTGGCTAAAAGCCAACGCCATCCCATTCGACGCGCTGGGCCTAAGGGGAAGCCGAATATGCCGGTTCTTCCAGGTCTGTGGTCCTCCATCTCACTTATGAAAGTGTTGATGAATGCATCTATTGCTGAACCAATACCCGGAACCAAGTAGAACTGTGGCTCGATGCCCTCAACGTGGAGCTCATGGTTACAGAAGGGGCAGGCGATAAGGCCCGAGTAACCTGTAACGTCGACGCCTCCTCCGCAACTTGGGCATCGCTTAATGATCGGGTCTAGACTTAAAATCGTCTTAACAGCCTCGTAGCCCTCTTCTGTCAAGTAAATGGTGTTCACGGGCCATCCATCCCATCCGGGTGAGCCCCGTTCACGACGCAATTCCTTCCGCACTTCCACTAGATTATGGGGCAATGCTCTCCCTACGCGCCTTGAAACCCAAGGCTCACTCCGGTTTATCGCTTCCGCTATTTCTTTCTGGCTTCTGCCTTCAAGACTCTGTATTTTAATTGCAACAAGAAGCGGCCCTACATACATTAGAACATCAAGTGCGGGCTTAATCATATCCTATTTCACCTACTGAAATAGGTTGCGCTTCCCTTTTAAAACCTATCGAAAATGGAGAAGTTGGGGGGATTATATGTGTCTGAAGTTTTGATAGCCACGGTTAAAGCCTGGGAAACCGGGAAGACAGACAGCAAGGTGGTAACCATCCCTAAGAAGATCAGGAAAAAGCTGGGTGACCCCGACCACTTCGCTGTCAAGCTAGACAACAAAGGGCGCATCATCTACGAGCCAATAAAACCGTGAAAGAATGCAGAAGGGATCTGAGAAGGGAGGTTGCTTGAGAAACGCGTGCAGCTTGGCGACGTGCATGCATGAGGCTAATTGCAGAGACGTTAGGGCGACCAACGCCGAAAAAGGGAGGAATTGGTGGTGAGTGAAGGGGAAGGTAAGACCTCCATCTGCCCATCCTGCTTGGCCCAGAATCCCGCAGGCGCCACGAAGTGTGAGAAGTGTGGGTTCCCCTTCATAGGCAAGCCGTTTGAGGGGCCCTCCGCTCTGGAGGTGGGCGAGACCTTCACGTACACGGGGGATCGACCCTTCAAGGGCCGCATCCAAGCGGTGGCCCTCGGCTTCCCCCAGAGTCGCTATCTGAATCTTAGGCTTTTCTGCGGGGGCACAAAGGAAGTCTGCGATCGATGCATCCTTCACGCATCCAACTTGAGATTGGTTTTCGAGAACGTCAAGAAAGCTGGGCGAGCGCTGACTAGGTAGGAGGGCAGCGAAATGGCTTGGAAAGTGCCTGAGAACTGTCCAGTGAAAAGGTTGACTGAAGCGCTGAGGGGAAAACTCAAGCGGGATTTCAGCTGCGACGTCTGTTTGATAAACCCACGGTACTGCCGTGCCTACCTGGCGGGCAACCCAAGCGTCGTGACGCACTTCCGAATCTTCCTAGCCCTAGCCGAGGGACTGAGAAGTGGTTGAGATTCCTGAGGTCTTAATTAAGCGGCTCCAAGGGTTAGGTCCCCATTTCATCCGCGTGGCTAAGAGGGGAAAAGAACCGATAGACAAAGGTTGGACCCAACCTGAGAACATGATGACTGCAGATGACCCGAGGCTTCAAGCATGGCTCGAGGAAGGTGGCAACTATGGCGTATCAGCTGGTTATGGTTTAAACGTCCTAGAAGTGGACGCGGAAGAGGTTAAGCAGATGGTTAAGGACAAGCTTCCCGAATCATTCACAGATGAATCTCCTGGCCACAAGGGTTGGCACTACTATTTTCTAGGCAGTATTGAAAACAAAATCTATCTACGCACTAAGGATGGCGAGCATGCAGGCGCAGTTTTGGGTCCAGGGTTCATGGTTGTTGGTCCTAGAAGCATACATCCAAACGGTGGAGTATACACCATCATCAACGGTGCGCCTCTGGCTCAAGTCTCCCGACAGCAATTAGAGGCTGCGTTAGGCGATTATATTGTACCGGAGAGAGAAGTTCAAATAATCGAGGAGACCGCTCGCAAGGAGGGGCGGCAGGCAGGTGTGGACTTAGACATCCTACGAGTGTTGCCGTTATCGGGGTTGCGAAAGCAAGGGGAGGAGTACTACGGGCCCCATCCGGTTCACGGAAGCGAGACAGGCCGCAACCTCTGGATTAATCCCTTGAAGAACTGTTGGCATTGTTTTCGGCATGGAAGTGGCGGTGGGCCTCTTCTTTGGCTGGCTGTTCAAGAGGGGATCATCAAGTGCGAAGAGGCTGGTCCAGGCGCCCTAAGAGGCGATGTCTTCAAGCGAGTGCTGGAGAAGGCGCGAGAACGCGGGCTAGTCCAGGGAGATGTGAAGGCAAAGAAAGAGGTTGGGCTTGAGGAGATTATTAACGAGTTCAAAGGAAAAGACACTTACCCAATATTATTGAAGACCATCGGTTACACGGTGAAAAGGGACAACATAGCAAAGCAGCATGACCTACTCCACGTCTCTTCCATGTACGCCGCGCCCATAAACGAGCTGAAGGAAGCACCTCCCAGCGAAGGTAAAACCTACCCGCTAATGCAGATCATCCGGTTGTTCCCGAGAGAAGACGTCATGGTGTTAGGAGGTTTGTCCCCCACCGCCCTAGCCCACGACTACGGCATACCAGTGGACCCTACAGGGAAGGACCTGAGACCTAGGATACAGGAAATACGAGATAAAATCGAGAAGTTAAAAGACCAAAAGGCCGAGGCTGAAAGGGGTGAAAAGGAGAAAATAAAACGAGAAATTGAGAAGCTACAACGAGAAATCTACGAATTGACCAAGGACAGTAAGCGGCTGATTGACCTAGAGAACAAAGTGATCGTTTTTGTGGATAACCCTGACCCACGAACATGGGCTAGGTTAAGGCCCATCATGTCACATGACAAATGGGAGACTAGTTACAAATTCACAGATCGCACCTCAAAAAGTGGTCCATTAAAGCAAATTACCGTTGTGCTTCGGGGTTGGCCGGTTTTCATCGCGTTTAAAGCAGAGGAGACGCCGAACAAGGGATGGACCCGGGAAATTTGGCAACAAATCTTAACCCGAGGCACCACAGTGCCAGTGGAGATGTCCAGCGAGAAGTACAAGGAAGCCATCAAATTAACCGGAGTGAAAAAGGGGCTGCCGCAACCCGTGTTGAACCGAGAGCTACAGCTGGACGAATTTAGGAAATGCCAACGAATTGTCAGAGCCATTCGCCACCGCATACTGACCATGAAACAGAGAGTTAGAGAACAAACAGGCTGCCGCGAGTTACCGAACATTTTTTGGATACCGTTCCACGACGTTGTAACGGAAAATTTCCCCCATAGGAAAGGCACCCACATGCGGGAGGCCGACAGGTTTCTCAGCATCGTTCAAAACCACGCAGTGGCCAACGTGTTCAACCGTCCCACCATAGAAATAGACGGCGTGCCCTACCTAATTTGCACCATCCGCGACCTGCAAAAAGCCATAGAACTTTACTTCAGCGAGGAAGCACGTAAAACCATCTTCAGCAAGATTCCCACGAACCAAATTAAATTCTTTGAAGAGGTGATCGTTCCCCTCAGCGAACAGTGGCCTGGTGGCGTTGACACCGTAGCTATGCAGAAGAAGTATAAAGAGGTTTTCGACGAATCCATCAGCATCAACACCATTAACTACCACTATTTGCAGCCATTGGAAAACATGGACCTCATCAGCCGCGATGACGACCCCAATGATAAACGGAGAAAACTAACTATCCCGCTACGTGAAAAAGTTTTCGCTGGAGAAGCACAGATATGTACCCTTTTTGAAAAAGGTGATATTTTCACTCTCGAAAATCTGAAAGAAGCGTCTAAGAAGCTAGAAAAATTAATTGTTAGAGATACCCACAGCAATATAGTGAAAATAAAGGATTATGACGGTTCGGTTATCGATGTCGATGCATTATATGATAAGTACTTTAGCAAAAACGCTCTTATTACCAGGGGGATGTCTAACAATTATTTATCTGAGCAAGGAGAAGAGACAAAACCGAAAAAGGAATGGGGAATTGTACCCGTTCCTAAAAAGGGTATAATTCCTGAATCCAATTTAACTTTTGAACAGATCCTTAGCGGACCCATCGCTTTACCCGCTGAAATGTGGCATAAAGGAACTTGTGAGATCTGCGGCGAAGAAAAAACCATTGAGTGGCATGTAGTAGATTTCAACCGTGAACGTCATGAAATCTGCGGAGACTGCGCCTGGGCCTACTCAGACTATCTAAAATAGAGGGGGGCTAGTGAGACGTGAGTAAACAACCCATTTGTCCCTTAAGGAGGTAGAAACGGTGGGGAGCATCAGAACGGTCTTTATCGAAGAGGCTCGTGAACTCGACGAAGATATGGCTGCGGCCGCCGACCAAAGACGTGACAAAAACATACCTAAGCCTCCAAAATGTCCACTTTGTAAAGAGTACGTCCTAGGAGACTTGAGAATGCATGTTTGGCGGCTACACACAGGCCAACCCTCAACACCAAAGGAGGCCGAGGCTTGATGTTCAAGGCATTAAAAGCTAGGAAGCCACGCAAGTGCGATGGCTATAAATATAGCCGCGAAATCCCCAAAGGATCCTTGTACGTTCAATACAAGAGCTTTGGACGCTTCGAGGGGTTTTTCTGGATTAACGATTCTCTATGCTTAGATTGTGCCTTTGAACAAATGTGCCACACAGAAGCCTGGTGTCTCGGTTTTCGGTTAGAAGCGACAAAGGACAACTTCGAGCAGTTAAAGAGACATGAAAAGTTTGCCGGCCTTCTTAGGGACTCTAGGGAGGTGAAACCCGGCGTTTACATTGTTGGGGGAGTGGAAATTGGTGGGTCCACGTATCATCACGTCTCCATTCATAATTACTTGGAAAGAGAGAGGAACGGTGAAAACAACTATGATTGACCCTGTGAACCCCAATTCGCCTAAAGACCGAGAACATCGCTACGCTGAGTCATTCGCCACGTTCCTTTGTGGCCTCTCCACGCTCTCTAAGGCGTTTGCGTGCCTTGTGGCACCCAACATCTCAACGCTTGCGGAATCGAGAAAGTCCAAAAATTCGTGGAAATGTGATGTTAACAGCAGGCGAAGGGTGCTCAACCCCACTTTTTCAGGGCGCTGAGGGGAGGGGACGCGGAGAATCGACAAGACCCCGTTTTGGGCGTCTCAACGAGATTGAAGCCCGTTTTAGGCTTCTCTTCGATGGGTTGCATGCATGCATGGGTTTGTAGGAGGGGAGGGGAAGGGTTGAGTCGGGAGAAGTATGAGAGACGACGTCAGATCACGTTCAGGATCACAGCCTTAGCCGAGGAGAAACTTAAGCAGGTAGCGGAGCTCTTCAACCTCACGCCGGCGCAGTACGCGAAGGCTTGCCTCTACAGAGACCTCGGCTTATTCTTGGAGCCGATCGATAGGAGGAAGACCAGGCACAAGCGAAGGAGGGGGGTCTCAACTTGGGAGCGGGAGGAAGGGGCCGAATAGTGTGCGCAAACCATGAGGGGCGTCGCCCTTCTGTGGAGGCTAGGCTTGAGGGCGAGCTCGAGAGACTGAAGAGGGAGAGCGGCCTCGGGCACGAGTTAAGGGTTAGGTGGATCCCAAACCCGAACTCGGATAGGCACGGTGAAGTGAGGGGGGGCGTGATCCACATCTACGATGAGGACGAGGAAAGGGCGATCCTGACGCTTAAACACGAGTTCATAGACTACCATATCAGCAAGGAGATTATAGAGCCCCTCGTTAAGTACATTAACATGCAGAAGTGCCTGATCGAGGATTTAATTTACAGCCGAAAAGAGTGTTTAGTTAAGAGATTTTTGAAGTTGTTTTAACTATTTTTCGATCAGTATTTTTCCGTTTGGAAGGACGCTTACAAAATTCCAGCCACGTAAAACATAATCTGGTAACTCCTTCTCTGAGATTATAGCATGTTCTCGTTCTGGTATGATCTCGGCTTTCATAAATATAATTTTAGGATGTTTCCACACATGGATATTTGTTAGAACATCAAGCCAATCTTCCACTCCTGTTTTAGTTATTATTTTATGCGTGATTTCATGATAACTCGTTAGAACGGCTCGAAGAATTCCTTCACTAAAATCGACAAAAATAGTGTTTGTCTTTGGGTTAGTACCCTCGATTATTCTGTTTCGTTAATCCTAAAACTTTAATGCATTTTAACCTATAACCTCTCCTTAGATTTGTTTCTTGATTAATATTTTCCCGCTTGGCAATACCGTCTGCACGTCCCACCCTTCGGCAAGGTAAGGTTCAAGTTCACCCTCATTCACTATCTTCTTTGGGTCGTCCTTTTTATTGGACACCTCAATCTTCATGGGTTTTATGCCCAGTTCTCTGCATACGACCCTCGCATAGGCCTCGTCTTCGCCTAGACCCTCCTCCTTCATCTCGGCGATTCTGGTTTCCGCGTCTTCTATGCCCAGCTTGTTGACGAGGTACTGCCTCACGTTGGGCTTGGACAGATCTAGTACGCCGCTCTCCACCATGGTCCTTATCGCGGTGAGCTCCGGGTCCTCCTCCCTGCTGGGCGGCCTGGTCGACAGGTACTCCTCGCAGTCCCTGAAGGATCGTCTCATGTCCTCTACAACGTCTTCTGGCAGCCTGCCCTTGTTCGTGGTGTACCTGGCTTCGATGTCGCCCTTGTGGCCCATGAAGAACTGCCTGTAGGCGTGGCTTACCTTCCCTCGGCTCTCAGCCAGCATGAGCTGGGTGTCGAAGTATGCGCGGAGCACGTAGGGTCGCCACTGGAACCTCGGCCTCATCGCCTCTCGGATCTCCCTCGTTATGTTCTTGGTGGTTATGAACCTTGACCCCCTGTTTCGGGGGCTCTTACCCATCCTCTCGAAGCCGGGCTTCACCGCTATTATGGGGGAGTTGGGCGTCAGCTCCTCCCCCGTGGCAAGCCTCTTCTCCAGGTAGGCTTGAAGGTACTCGCACCCCTCGCTGGTGAGGAAGGTGAAGTATTTGTGCCCAGCCTTGCTGAGGGTCGGTCTCACCACCACCGCCGTTGGAACCTTGATGAACGAGATGCGCCGGTTCTCTATCATGATCTCGGGAAGGTCCTTGACCCTCAGCCCGCCCGTGCCCCTCATGTTCCCCAGCGTTTGAGGCCTCAAGCCCGCGAAGGCAATCAGCGCCACGGAGCACCTCGCCCTCTCGCCAGCGTAGCACAGTATGGTCCTCAGCTCCTGCCCGGTGGGAACCCTCTCATCCTCGATGCTGGGTGTCGCGCTCCTGTTCCCTATCTTTATCCTCCTCACGAGCCTTATCTCGTTGTATTCAAGCCAAGATCGGACGGCCTTGAGGTAGTTCTCTATATAGCCCGGAGACTTCCCCTCCCTGTGAAGCCCAGCCACGAAGTCGGACAGCGTGTCCTCAACCCCCCGCCTGTCCCCCATGGCGAGCTCCACGAGCCCGTCAGGAGTGAGGTCATGGAACCTCAAGAACCTGTAGAGCACCCTAGCCCTCTCCCTAGCAGTTCCCTCACTCCCCCTGGCAAGGTTCTCATACCAGCGCCTGAAGTTTGGATTCTCCTCCAACAAATAGGCCCAGTGCGCCACCCTCACAAGCCTCACCAGGTGGAGATAGGGCAAACCAGCATATAAACAAATCTATTTAGCATAAAGATTATGGTGGACCGGGCGGGATTTGAACCCGCGTCCTCCTGAGCTCTCGGCTTAGCTGCTTGCAAGTCAGGCGTCTACACCAGCGGTTTTCTCCGTTGCTCATGCCAGGCTGAACTACCGGCCCCACATCAAAACGGTGATGTGAACGTTAAACTAAATCTTTTCGATATTTATGTATGAATATGGTTAACTAGACGTTTTCCATTTCCCTTAGAATACAGTTTTCATAATCTGGTAAAGGGAGGTTATGCGGTTTCTCTGGTGACCGTTAGGATTCTTATGTAGTCGGCGGTGTCGTCGCAGCTGTCTGCCACGTGTTCCATGGATTCGAGTAAATCCCTAAGCAGCATTAGGGTAGCGGAATCCATTCTATCTGCATGTTTCAGTAGCAGCGCCTTTGTCTTCAAATATTTTTCATCAACCATGCTTTCTACTTCGTCAACCTTTTTTGAGAGCTCCCTAGCTTCGAGAGGGTTCGTTCCTAGCATATCTAAGGCCTTACGCAGAATGGTTGAGCAAGCCACTAAGTCCTTTGCGATTTCGACGAATTGTTCCCAAATCTCCCTCACAACCTTCGCCTCAAGGAGAACTATGACGCTTCTACCCGAATCCTTGACATGGTCCGCCATCACATCAAGCCTTTTGACTAGGTGCATGATGTCCTCTCGGTCTTTGAACGGAAGACTCCCTCTCGTTAACTCCTCGAAAACTGTTCTTCTAAGTTCGTCGATCTCGTGTTCTACGAGAGAAAGTCTCTCAAAGGATGACTTTGCCTCCTCTTTGTTACCATTTAAAGCCGCGTTGACAGACTTTTCTAGTTCCTTTACAGTGTCTATTGCCAGCGTCATTTGCCTGTGCGCGATGTCTAAAACCTTAGACCTCCTGCGTTTAGCAAACCAGTTTTCCATGGGGTTCACCCTTCTAAATGGAAGCCGTGATGTATACTCTATATCACTCCTTAAGCGACATATTTAAAGAATTTTTCCCTCCCCCCTTCATTCGAGGGCCAACTCCTCCCTCAAACCCCTCTCAGGATAGGGAAAAACAAAGCTTTTCTCAACCGGAAAGCTGACCGTGACTTTTTCCTCCACATCTAACCATTCCCCTATTAACGCTGGGCGAACAACTACAACGAGATCCTCGTTTTCTAGTCTGATCTCATACCGAATGTTTGTCCCTTCAAATCGCAACCTTTCAACCTGACCAAAAATTGTATTAACCTTTCTTCTTCTGCCTTTGTCGAGGGAGAGAACCTCTGGTCTTATGGCAACGACCACCTTTTCACCCCTCTTTTTTGCCTTATTCAGCGTTTGAACCAAAATACCGCCGCGCAGTTCGATTATGGATTTCTTTTCGTTCGCTTCGGAGACGTAGCCCTCTAAGAAGTTTGATTCCCCGATGAAGTTCGCCACGAAAACGTGTTTGGGGTGCATGTAAAGCTCCTCCGGAGTGCCAACCTGTAGAATCCTTCCCTTTTTCATTACCGCAATTCTGTCGGAGATCGCCATAGCCTCTCCTTGGTCATGGGTTACGTGGATCGCTGTTAATCCAAGGTCTTTGACAAGCTTTCTCAGCTCGTACCTCAATTCGAACCTGATTTTTGCATCAAGGGCTCCTAAGGGCTCATCCAGCAGCAACAGTTTGGCGCCAGCGGCTAGGGCTCTCGCCAGCGCAACTCTTTGCATCATCCCCCCGCTGAGCTCGAATGGTGAAGCGTCTAAACGTTCATAGAGCCTAACCATCTCCAACATTTCTCGTCCTATTTTCTCACTTTCCTCGGGTTCCCAGCCTTTCACCCTAGGACCATAGGTTACATTGTCCCAAACATCCATGTGAGGAAACAGCGCGTACTGCTGAAAGACGTACCCTATGTCTCTGTCCTCAGGAGGGACCCCTGTTATCAACTTGTCGTCTATGTAGATGCTTCCCTCATCCGGCTCAACTAAGCCTGCTATCATCCTAAGTGCGGTGGTTTTTCCGCAGCCGCTGGGTCCAAGCAGGGTCAAATATTCCTTGTCATTTACATGAAGATTTACATGATCAACTGCAATAATGCGTCCCTTGTCAAAGGTTTTGGTCAGATTCACGAGCTTAACGTCTGGCATCACACTTCACCTCTTTGTCATTACCCTAAAAATCAAGAGTAGTACTAACGCTAAGACAATGAGATACGTGGAGGCAAAAAGGGCGGCAGGTATCGCGTATGCTTCGACCATGTTAACCACAAGCGGAGGAACCGTCACGTCGCCGCCCATCACCAAAAAGGTTGCTCCGGTCTCGCCTAGTGAATGGGTAAAGGATAGAATTACACCCGCAAGAATTCCTCTTTTCAACATGGGTAAGGAGACGGTTTCAGCCGCGTCATATGGCGTTGCACCAAGAGTGCGGGCGGCTCCTTCATACATAGAAATTTCCGATCCTTCAAAGGCAGCTATAGTGGGCTCGACCACCACAGGAACAGAGAACACAACGTGAGTTAGAACTATGAGCCAGATACCCGGATTAACTAGCTTTAACCCGCCGGGTCCCCAAAGAAGAAGAACCGATAAACCCAGTGCTGACGTAGGAACAATAAGGGGTATTCTAAGTATGGATCTGATGATTCCACCGAGTCTATGGCGCTCAATGAGGTACACTGACGGAATCGCTATGCACGCCGCCACATACGTGGAGATGCATGCAGCAGTTACCGAAACAAGAGTGGCTCTCAATAAAGTGGAAAAGTAGTTTGAAGGTCCGAAGAGTTGGTAGAGTACACCTCCCTCAGGCTTACCGGTGTAGGGGTGATGGGACCAGTACATTACCACCAGATTCGACACCACGATCATTGGTATAATAACCGTCACCACAACCGCACCTAAACTAAGAAGATCCTTGACCCATGATAATGTCTTTCCAGACATAGCTTTCTCGCTTCTCAAAATCTTTTTCTCAACGCGAAAGGACGAAAATACGCGAGGTAGCTTAGTAACACCTTTTCTCCGCATGTAGAACTCTACGGGGAGGATTATTGCGCTCGCAATGACGATTAAGATGCATCCGAGGAATGATGCTGCTGGCAGTTTAAACTCAAACACCAATCGGACAATGAGCATAGAAGTGGTTTCGTAGATGCTTGCGACCACCATGGTTGCGCCAGTCTCTCCAAGCGATCTCGCAAAGGCTAGAACTCCACCTGAAAAAATGGCGGGAAGCGTGAGGGGGAAGATGATTTTCCTAAAGGTTGTGAAGGGAGAGGCGCCTAAGGTTCTCGAGGCTTGCTCGAACACGGGCTGTAGATCCTCAAGCTTTGCTTGAACCGTTCGAACTATGTATGGAAAGGTTAGTGCAACATGCACAACTAGGATTAGCAATGGAACATTAATGAACGGGATTAAAGAGGGTGCCCCAACGATGGCAGTCCAGGTGATTAGCGTGGCAAAGCCAAAACCTGAGGTTGGAATGACTAATGGAAAGGTGATGATGTCTTCTAGCAAGGCTTTACCCATAAACTTTTTACGAGCTAGTAGGTAGGCGAGGGGCATACCGAAGATGAAATCTAATGCAACTGCAAAGACAGCGATTCGAAAGGACAGGGCTAAGACTCTTTGCATTTCAACCCATAGGTCACTGCCGATAAGAGGATTCGCAAAAACTTGGTTGTAGATCTCTTCCCACCTGGTAAAGGGGATAGAAATCAAGAAGAAGGTTGGCAAGAGCACAAAAACAATTAGGCTGATTGCGGCCGCAAGTGCGCTGATCTCGGCAATCGCTTTTCTTGGGTTCAAATATTTTGCTAACCGAAGCAAGTGATTCCTCCTAGTGGGCTATACTCCCGGATTCTTCACCGCAGTCCAAACAGTGAAGAGGGCTTCCATAGCTTCGCCTGTTAAAGCCTTCAGAACAGGTACACGAATCTCGTATTGAACTCCATTTTCTTCACTGAAAACGTTAGGATCAAGGGGAACGCTCGGGTTAGCTGGTCTAAATCCATGCTTCTGGGCTTTGCTTTGGCTCTCCTCGTTTAAAAGGTAATAGAGGTACTGCGTTGCGGCGAATCGTTGCCATCTGGTAACCCAAGGCGCGTTGAGTATCACGAAGGGATGATCAGATAAAAGTGTTCCACCTCGAGGGTAGACTGCAACAATGGGGTTATTCCACTTTTTCTGCGCTTTCAATGCGTTGTCTAAAACTACACTTTCGTAGACGCTGAAACAGTCGATAGCGATTGGACCGCTCTCCGCTGCCCACGTGCCGAAGAACCCTGTGCTTTTTCCATACGCCACTGCTCTAGATTCAATAACTCTCACGAAGTCTAACACGGTCTCTTTTCTAAAATCGTCAACAACGAGTTCTTCCGGCCTTTTGCCAGCCGCCTCGGCAAACTGTAGAACCACCGCCATGGTTCCGCCGTTGCTCAGCAACGGGTCAGGGTGACCATATTTATAACTAACACCCTGTTCTGCCAGCTCATACAGGTCCCTGAAGCAGGTTACGTTGTATTCTTGAAGGAAGGATCTCCAACCGGCTATAACGACTGGAGAGAGAACTAGTGGAACCCAGTCTGCCGCGATGTTTTCGCCGTATCTCATGTTGATGTAGGGTATCCAGATGCTTGAGGCTGGACTCCAAACGGCTGGAGTGACGCTTTTCCAAAGGATGAGGTTTACTGTTTCGTGTGTTCCGCCTACTGTAAGCTTTACATGAACTTCAGCGCCAAATCTTTCATAAAACCATTCCTCAAAAATTGGGGTTACTTCCTCAATCCAGCTTTGTTTCTCGCTTGTATAGAGGAACTCAAACTCGATGAAGGACGGCATGCCGCCTTCAGCGCCTTCTCCTAAACCCACTCTTAGAAAGGTAAAGGAGACAGCTACGAAAATCAGGAAGCCCACCAATATTCCAACCATCAACAGAATGTACCCTTGCCTCGGGAATAGCCTAAACTTGGGTTCCTTCCTTCCTCGACTCATCATCACCACGTTTCTTCAATATTTATCAAGTTCACAAATATAAAAGACACAGCTTATTACCTACCCAGCCACGCGAACCCTGTCTGCACTATAACGAGGGTCGCTGAGTTTCGTAAAAAGCGGACACAAGACGAATAGTCAGGCATGAGATTATTTTCTCTAAAGTGCCCTTAACCTACATAAAATATTCGAGATTTGAGCACCGGCTAGGGATACTGAGTTTTCCGCTTGATTTATGTTTTCTACTTTAAACCACGTAATAGTCGAAGACTTTCTTCATTCTTCTAGGGGGTAGCTCTCTGTTGGCGATTTTCTTTAGTAGCTTCATTATCTGCGGTTGAAAGCGAGCGAGATCTGTCAACGTCACCAAGCCAAGAAGTCTCCCGTTTTCCACTACAGGGAGCTTCTTGATCTTCTTCCTGAACATGAGTCTTGCCGCGTCCTCGATATCCATGTCAGGCTCTCCAAAGATGAGAGGCTTCGACATGATCTGCCGAACCTTGATTTTTTTCGGGTCTCTGGATTCGGCCAAAACTCTTTTTAGGAAGTCTCTTTCTGTCACGATTCCGACGGCCTTCTCCTTCCTGGTTACGATCAAGCATCCTATTTCATGCTTGTTCATGAGTTCGACGGCCTCCATGACGGTTGCGTCGGAGTCGACGGTTATGATGTTCTCAACCATCACGTCGTCAACTTTCAGGATCATAAATACACCGAAAACTAAGGTTGCTACAAATTGTACTTTATAAATTATGAATTTCTGTTACGTATTCTGAATTATCTTTAAAACGCGTCTGTAATTTTATGTTGTATAGAGGTAGTGTCGTTATGGATATCTTTCCTTTAGCATGGCTTCTAATTCTCTTATAGCTTGAATGGCAGGTGATGACGGGACAAAATCTATCGGCGCAACATGCATCATGTCGGCTTGCAGAATCCTTTGATCGAATGGAATCATACAGGATGGGGACAGACCTATCTTTTTTAGTGATTCCTCAATGAACCCTTTGTCTTCGTTTGTCCTAACTTTGTTTCCAACGGCTAAAACTTCCTTCAATCCAATGTCTAATGCTAGTTCCTTGATCCTTCTGGCTGTTTCAATTGACTGGACTCCGGGCTCGACCACCGCGATTACGGCTTCGACACCTCTTATGGTGGCTCGTCCCAAGTGTTCCAGTCCCGCTTCCATGTCCATGACCACCGCCTCTCTCCTCTCCAACATTATGTGTTGAATTAGAGCCCTCAACAGAGCATTAGCGGGACACATACAGCCAGTTCCACCACCCCTCACGGTTCCCATCACCAACAGTCTAACTCCATCTGGTCCAGATACGCCGAACCTGTCAGCTATGTCGTTTACTGTTGGTGTTAGACTGTATATCCCACCGAAGCCAGAACCAGGTCTGGTGCCCGTTCTCTCCTCGATCAACCTATTATTTTGGCATATGGGAACGATTTTTGAGGCCACGTTTGCTGAAATGCCCAAAGCATATGCGAGGTTCATAGCTGGGTCAGCGTCGATGGCCAAAACCCTATAGTCGTCGTGAGATAACAATCGTGACAGCGTAGCCGCGATTACGGTCTTTCCAACACCGCCTTTACCAGCAATTGCCACCTTCATAAGAGTCCCTCAGATAATTGACGAAACTCGGTCTTTTAGAATTATCTCCACTCCACCCGCCCCCTCAAGGATCTTGATTCCGTAGTACGTTTTGACGATGAGGCGGATGATATCTTCATCTCTCATATCGCTCTAGCAAGCCTAGTCTTGTCGTAAATATTTTGTTTGGGACATGAAAAATCAGTATGTTCGTGGGATTCAGATCCCGCAGAAAGTCTGGGCTGTGAGGGCGTAGATCTTCGCGGAGTCAACCACTTCACTTATCTTGATGAACTCGTCGGCGGAGTGGGCTAAGCTAATGTCGCCTGGGCCGAAGAGACATGCTGGGATGGCGGCATTGTTAACGAAGAGAGCGGCGTCAGCCCAGTAGGGTGCCCCGACGATTTTGGGTTCGCTTTTTTTAATTTCCCGAACAGCAAGTTGCAATTTCTCCACGATAGCCTCTGATGCGGCTATCTCCATGGGTGACCCCTCAAAGATTTTCTTGATCTTGGTGCTAAGCATGGGGTCTTCCCTAGAAAGCTCGTCTAAGATCTGGTCAAGTTCGTCCATCACCATCGAGGAGGTCTCGCTTGGAACGGTACGCCGCTCTAGTCTTAGACGACAGAAGTCGGGAACGATGCTCCATTCGGAGCCGCCCTGAATCATGGATGTGTGGATCTTGGGGAAACCTACGAGGTTGTGTCTCTTCTTTGCATATGATTCCTCCAGCGTGGATAGTCGTGAAATGATCTTCGCCATCTTGGCTATGGCGTCAATCCCTTTTTCAGGGACTGAGCCGTGGGCGGCCTTTCCACGAGTCTCGATCTCCAGCCAAACAAACCCTTTATGGGCGATTGCTGTCTGGAGGTTGGTTGGTTCTCCGACGATCACGGCGTCGGAGCGGTATTCCTGTATCAGTCTCTTTGTCCCGATGCTCTCGTATTCCTCATCCACTACAGCGGAGATCAAAATGTCTCCCCTCAGTTTGACGCCCGAGTCAACTAACGCTTTCACAGTGGTGATCATCCCAGCGAGAGGGCCCTTCATGTCACAAGCACCTCTCCCGTGCATATTATCGTCTTCGATGAACGGCTTGAAGGGCTCTGTGGTCATTCCCTTCACGCCGACCGTGTCGGTATGACCGTTCATCATAAGGCTTCGGCCGCCACCCCTCCCCCTGAGAACGCCAATGACGTTAAACCTGTCGCCGACCACATCCTGCGTATAAACCTCCATCCCAACGGATTCCAGATGGTCAGCAATGAAATTCGAGATCTCCGCTTCCCCAGCCCCGCCTTCCACATGGGGGTTCACGCTGTCGATCTCAATCAGCTTCTTTAACAGACGGACAACGTAGTCTCTATCCATCTCTAATATCTTTTCGCGCACTTATCGCCACCTTGCCTTGTATCTCTAGCGCCGGGTTTCTTAAACAGTCTACGGTTTAAAAACGACTGTGGAGTCCAACCTCGCGAGAAGGGTGTTCGAATCCTACCGCACACTTAACCTTCTGTGCACCTCCGTCCTTAAATTAAGGCTAAATGCAGGCAACGTAACAAAAATAGGGTTAGTACGAATTCACGCATATGAATTGGTAGCCCGAGTAGGTTTAAATACCGGTTTAAATTGTCAGGTTAAGACGCAATCCTCTGCCCTTTCTAGAAAACATCCATAAAACGAACTTAAAAGAAATTTTATGGTGGGAAAAAGTACTTAAAGCATTGAGGGGGTTCTGCATAGCTTTTCTGCATAGTTTTCTCCTTAAAGAACACGCCTTAGCGCCAGTAAAAGGTTTAATAACTAAAACAACGGACAAAAAATAGTCTAGCTGAAAGAAGGGAGAACCTATGAAAGAAACGATACCGAAAGAAATTGCTCTCCAATTGTGCAATGAGATTCGCGAGGAGAATGCCCGCAAAAGGTTCAGTTTATTTAGCTTGAAATTCAAATCTACTTCTCCGATTTTCAATAGGTTGGGATGATAATGAATTTTCATATTCTCTTTTAATCCAAGAGTCTTTAAATCCACGTGATCTTCAATTATTACTGTCCAAGGATTCAAGAGATTGAGCATAGTTAAGCAAATAAGTTCTGAGGGTCCTACTAAAAGATTTATTGCATTTTCGAAAACGCTATGAATCCATCCCTTTTTTCGAAGAATTAATATCTTATCTGCTAATTTGCCGATTGTGCTGACTTCTAAATACCGAGGTCTCATCTGATTCAATCGAAAAGCATAAGATGATCCATGCATATGAAACTTTACAGGATGTGGATTGAAGGCTAAGGTGACCCTATCCAGTTATGAGGGAAAGAGGCTTGTAGCGAGGGGCATATCTGCACTTGAAACGGTGAGAAACGCCTTTGAAAAAGGTATGATAGCCATCGCAAATACCAGTACTGGAGCCTATATCTATGAGGAACTGACCGGGAATAGAATGGCCGAGAAGGGGCGTTTTGTCTGCGGTGCGATCTATTCATTTGGAACATGCTGGTCTGATCCGAAAGACCTGCTACCTCCAATACTTTTGGATCGAGGAAAAACAGTGGAACTTCAACAGGGAGACGATAACATAATACTGATTCCTTATGTCAGAAGAATGACCAAAGATGATGTCTTCATAAAGAGTGGAAACATGCTCGATCCTTCTCGAAAAGCTGCCATTTTTGTGGGCGATCCCAGAGAAGCGATCAGACCTCTCCTCTCCTTAATTAAGGCTAGGAATGTGAGCTTGCTTATCCCAATGACCCTAAACAAAACAATCCCGGTACCAATCGAGCAAGCAATGAAAGCATGTAACGAAAATCGTGAACAAGTTGATGGAAGGTCTATGGGTATGATGGTAAAAGTGCTCCCGCTCCCAGGTCAAGTCTTTACGGAAATCGATGCGATAAAAATCCTCACGGGTGCTTTAGCTATTCCTATCGCGATGGGTACAGTACAAGGCGACGCGGCCGTGACGATGATCTTAGATGGACCTAATCGTAGTGTAGAAGCCGCATGGCGTTTGGTACTTGAGATAAAAGGTGAATCCCCAATTGAGACAAAGAAGATGCTCTGCATAGACTGCACACAGAACTGTCCTTTTGTTGGGAAGGTGGTAGGACGGTTGCCCACATGGATCTCCAAATACGATAAACGCTGATCGAAAAAGTGGGTGCGCGAATTCATTTCATGGTCGAACACGGAACGGCCTTTTGGGCATGCAACCTATTTTCTGTCTGAGTTTACGGAATTGATCTCTACGCATGTCTAATGGTTGTTGTTCGAAACCTGCTTTTCTTTATCGAAAACTAAATTGATCTAAAACTTTATTAGATAGCATTTGCATCTGAAAATTTCTATAGGTGATTAAATAATGAAAATAAAAATAGTCCCACCTAATACCTTAGTTGACGAGGAATATAAGGAGACGGTCGAAGAGCGCAGGAGGGTTGCAAGAAGAGATACGAAGATAGACGTTTTCAACATCAAATACGGACCGATAGTCATTGATAATTACTATGAAGGTTTCATATCCGATTTAGCAGTTCTTGTTGAGGCTTCAAACGCTGAAAAGGAAGGATACGATGCAGTGATGATCGACTGTGTGCTTGATGGTCCCCTTGAGATATTAAGAGAAAAGTTGAATATTCCTGTGATTGGGCCAATGGAGGCTTCTATGCACTTAGCTTCAATATTGGGTCGTAAATTTTCAATTGTTGGGCCAACGGGAAAGATAGAGTTCCTTTTTAGGGAGAACGCAAAAAAATATGGACTAGAGGATAAGCTTGCATCGGTCAGGGATATAGGAATAACTTACGAAGAATTGTATACGAAACCTAAGAAGGAAATTAGAGAAGCCCTTTTAGGTCAGTGTAAAAAAGCTCTGGATGAAGATGGAGCGGACACGATCATACTTGGCTGCACCTCACTGATAGGTTACGATGAGTGGTTAAAGAAACAGCTGAACGTACCCGTGATCGCTCCTGCCAATTTAGCGGTCAAAATGCTTGAACTGCTATTAGACCTAAAGTTGACACAGAGCAAAAGGGCGTATAAAACACCTGAACGCACGTATAAAGACATTGAATCGAGACTTGTCTAGAGTTCTTTGACACCTAAAATTTTATATTTTCGAAAATTGACGATATGAGACGATGATAGAAATGGTAGAAAGAGAAGTGTTTATGGATAGGATGTCTTGGAAAGACCTGGAGAAAGCGATAAGTGAGGATTATATCCTCACGCTTGTGGTTGGGTCGACCGAGCAACACGGGCCTCATTTGCCATTAGGTGTCGATGTCTTCTGTACACTTGGAATAGCTGAAAGAGTGGCTAAAAAGGTGAAGATGGTAATTGCACCGCCAATACCCTACGGCTATTATTCTCGCCCTAGAAGCGGTGGCGGTCAAACATTTATAGGAACTACCAGTATAAGCGGCTCGACTTTTTTGGGATTAATGTACGATGTAATGACCGAGTTTTTGAGACACGGGTTCAAGAAGATTCTTGTACTTAACGGACATTACGAGAATACCCCCTTCATCCCAGAAGGCGTGGAGAAAGCAATTGCCGACAGTGGAAGAAAAGACGTAAAGGTCTTAATCATGGGTTGGTGTGACCCAATTCCGAAGGAAGTTGTCGACAAGGTCTTTCCCGAAGGCTTCCCTGGATGGGATGTAGAACATGCAGCGGTCGTGGAAACTTCGGTCATGATGGTGTTGAAGCCAGAACTGGTTCAAACTGACAAGATACGGGATGACGAAGCAGAGCGAAGGCTACCCTATGATATAGTACCTCCACCGCCAGAGGTTATACCTAAGAGTGGGGTTCTCTGGAGAGCAACTCTAGCCTCAAAAGCTAAAGGAGAGCTCGTAATAGAGACGGCCGTTGATAAGATAGTTGAAGCCGTAAAAAAAGATCTGACCTAAATAGAGGTTCAATACGAAGTTAAAGGCCAAGACTATAGATCATAGTAAAAGTTCTTCAACAGAAAGATGCTCGTTACCCTCGCGAATCTTCGAGCTTAACTCCAACCCTCAGACGCTTGTCTCTAAACCCAAAGCTTCTTTACTTGCACTCTGCAACTGCACACGTGACTTACAATCGTCCAAAACATTTAAGACCAGCTTTATTGAAGGAACAGAACAACCGAATCGACATATTCTTTTAATCTCTCCATAAACCATTCAACAGGAGCTGGTAAAGGACGCAGACTATATCGGGCTTGATGTGCACTTGGGAGGTTGCTATGCAACCGTGATGAAGGAGCGAGAAGAAACACTAGACGGGAAAAATTTCCAAGCGAGAGGGAGAGATCGAGAGGACTTTCGTTAGAGAAATCAGTTCATTTTTAAAGCATGAATGCTTTCTTCAATCCGTTCAAATTTGCGAGAAATATTTTCTATGCCTTCCCTCGTGGAATGTTGTTATAAAAGTTATTAAATATATGCTACGTAGTTTTTTCTGTGGAGGTGGTAGTAAATTTGGAGAAAAAAGAAGAGACGATTGAAAAAATTCTCAAAAGCAAGGAAAAACCAGCTTTCCCGATTCCCTTGAACTACGATGATGAGTTGCCTAGGATATGGGGGAAGAAATGGGGGGCGCAGTCGGAAATCGGTAAACTTGAAGAGGTGCTAGTGCACAAACCCGGGCCTGAGATCGCGCCGCCTGAAGAAGAGTTAAAATGGTATGCTATCCGCCGGACTATTGACGCAAAAAAAGCTGTTGAGCAGCATGACAAATTTGTGGAAATTTTAAAACAAGAAGGTGTAAAAGTCCACTATCTCGGCGCACCAAAAAATCCAAAAGGACCGTATGCTACCCTTCAAAGGATATGGGCCACAAGAGACCCAGGGATAGTTGTTAACGGGGGGGCGATTATAAGCCGTATGTCGCTACCCTTTAGGAGAGGCGATGAATTTTATTGGGCAAAAAAGGTTGCAGAGCTTGGGTGTCCTATAATTTATACAGTTCGGGGAAATGGCACCTTCGAAGGCGGCAATGTGGTCTGGTTAGACCCCGAGCATGTGTGCATCGGAAAGAGTGTCAGGACTAATCAAGAAGGCATAGATCAAGTTGCGACCATTTTGAAGACAGTTGGTGTGGAAGAAATAAGAATAGTACCAATACCTGGATTTTTAGAGATAATAGACTGGCCTTCAGGGGGCTTTGCCCATCTTGATTGCGTTTTCGGGTATATTGATGACGGGTTAGCGATGATTTATCCCCCAGGGGTCCCATTTGATTTCATTGATTTCTTGAAAGAGAAGGATATAAATCTGGTAGAGGTGCCGCCCGATGAAGGAAGAGACTTTCCTACTAATTTTGTTGCATTAGAGCCTGGAAAAATCGTGATGCTCGAAGGTTTTGAATTATCACGGAAGAAATTGGAAAAGGAGGGTGTGGACGTAATAACGGTTAATATGAGCGAGTTCATTAAGAGCGGAGGAGGGCCTCATTGTGCTACCGGCCCATTAATCAGGCAACCTGGACCTAAGCTTTAGGCGATATTCTGGTAAATCTTTGCGGCAGAGATCACCTGCATTGAAGGTGATTCAAGAGTCCTAAAACGCAGAAAAATGGAGCCCTAGGGAACCATTTTAATCGTTCCACAAATCTTATAAGAAGCAATACAAAAAATATAAGGTGCAAATAAATAAAGGGGGTAAAAAATGAGAAAGCTATCTAAGGATCCTCCAGAGAAAGAAAGAAGGGAATACTTGAAAACCGTTGGGGCCTTGGTGGCTGGTTTAGCCATCGGTGGAGCCGCCGCTTGGCTCGGTAAACCAGCAGAGAGGGTTGAGGTGCCCGGTGCAACGGTGACAGCGCCCGGTGTAACAGAAACTGTGACGAAAACGGTTACGGTGCAGATCACACCAACGCCGACGACACCAACTCCGGTAGAGAAGCTGGTAATCGGACACATAACATGCGTGCCATACACCGATGAGGCGTGGGGAAGTGCCCTTTGGGACATGGCTAAGGGGGTAGAAAAAGAGTATAATGATAAGGGAATACCAGTAGAAATCCTAATGGCTGGAGTTCCGCCACCAGAATTCGATGATGCGGCATTCACAATGATTGAAGAAGGTGCAGAGCTGATATTTGTTCCGTGCTTGGGGCATGGTCCAGAAGTATGGACCGTCGCAAAGGCTAGGCCGGATATATTGTGTTCAACAGGGGGGTTGGGAAAAGGTGATGTATTTCCGCCCGGTACGCCAGAAGAGGAAATGATACTGCCTGGTAATATGGCAGTTCATGACATAGGGTATGGTCTTGGTCTCCACCACTTCCTAGCGGGGATAGCAGCAGCCCACATGACGAAAACAGGTAAACTCGGCCACATTGGTGGAATACCCTATCCCTCTGTCGCCTTTCAGTTATACGGGTGGACAGCCGGTGCACACTATGTCAATCCGGAGATAGATTTAAGTCAACAAGTGTGGGTAGGTGACTGGGGCGACCCAGCTAAGGGGGGAGAGGTCGCAAGGTCCATGCACGAATACGGTGTAGACTTTATCGATCTCACCGCTGACGGTACCGGTATGGGAGCTATTGCCTACGCCGAGAAAGTAGGAGGCTTATATACTTGTGGCAACAATTGGATACCCTTGATAGATAAATATCCAGGCACAGTATTTTATGTGGACTCCCTTGAACCTGGCGTAGACCTCGTACTTTCAGCCTACATTGATGCTCTTTTAGATGACACATGGAAAGGAAAATTCGGTGGCCAATACATGAAGGTAGGTTACACGCCAGGAAGATTGCCCGCTTATGGTCCGGCGGTCTTTAATACTAGGATAGTACCCGACGAAGTAATGGCACTCGTGGAAGAAGCGTATAAAGGGATCCAAGCTGGTACAATAGATATCGATAGGCTCCTTGAGGATGCCAAAAAGTTCTGGGGCGAGCAATGGTAAAAAGAGGCGGGAATTCGGGGTAAAGCATTGAATGGCTAAATTACCTTCCCTCTCTTCCCTCTCCTGGATTTTTTTTATTCCAATAGGATTTATAGCTGTAGCTGCCCTACTTTCTCTTAGTGGTATTAACCCCTTTAAGGTTTATGAGGCCATTTTTATTTATTCCCTAACACGAAGTGAAGGTATCGCAGCTGTGTATCTCAAACTCTCGCCAGTCCTACTTTGCGCTTTGGCCTTTCTCGTAGCCTATAAAATCGGGTTTTTTAACATCGGGGGAGAAGGCCAACTCTTTATTGGCTCTATATTCGCTGCTTGGGTTGGAATATTCATCAAGGGTCTGCCACCCGTAATACATATCCCACTAACTTTAGGAGCAGGATTCGTAGGAGGGGCTTTATGGGGAACCATCGCAGCTTTAGCGAAAGTCAAATTAAACGTTAATGAGGTTCTTTTAACACTATTAATGAATTTTGTCGGGCAGAATATAGCTCTCTTCTTACTCTTTGGGCCATTGCAAACGGGTAGTATGAAGGGACTACCTTACACCGATACAATCCAGCCCTCTGCTTTTCTCCCAAGAATTTATGGAAGAATACATTCGGGTTTCATCTTAGTTATCTTTGTTGTTCTCCTGTTATATACAGTCATGAGCCGCACTTCCTTTGGCTACAAAGTCAGATGTATAGGCAAAAGTTATAAAGCGGCTCGGTACGCAGGGATAAGTACAGATAAAATGTTAATCCTCGTCGTAGGAATAAGCGCTGGGCTAGCGGGATTAGCCGGGGCAATTGAAGTGACCGGTGTTCACGGGTTCACATTCGATCAAATCACCCGAGGTTTCGGCTATCAGGGCACAATAACTGCCCTTCTAAGTAACCTGAATTTCTTGATAGTTATACCAGCAAGTTTTTTGGTGTCCCTCTTGTTAGCTGCAGGAGAATCTGTAAAAATTATAGCAGGGGCGCCAGAAGAAACTTCACATCTCCTTCTGAGTTTTGTTTTACTCGGTATGCTAGCATACTTCTACATTCGGGAAAGGGGAATGAGATAAAAAATGGAACCTTCGACTCTCATAGTAATGATTGGACTATTTCTGGCGGCTGGTGTACGACTCTCCATCCCTATTATATTGGCCGCACTTGGGGAGACCTACGCAGAGTCTTCAGGGGTGATGAACCTTGCAATGGAGGGCTTAATGGAGATAGCAGCGCTGATGTCTTTTGTGACAGTTTTCGCAACAAACAGTATGGGATTAGGGGTCTTAGCATCAATTCTCGTTGGTGGGGCAGTGGGCCTAATTGTTGCGTTCCTAACAGTTACATTACGTCTCAATCAGATCTTTACTGGTCTTACCCTATGGATTTTTGGCGTGGGCATAAGCGTTTTCATTTATAAAGGTCTTTTTGAAGTTACCACAATGACACATTTGGCTGTGAGCATGCCAATTTTAACAGTCCCCTATTTAAGTCAAATACCTATTATTGGTCCTATGTTTTTCAGTCACGACCTTATGGTCTATTTGGGGCTATTCCTCGTGGTTGTTCTTTGGCTTATCCTGTATAAGACACCGATTGGCTTAAAGATCAGGGCTATAGGAGAAAGGCCTAAAGTCGCTGACACGCTAGGAGTAAATGTATGGCGTATTCGTTATCTATGCCTAATGATAAGCGGAATGCTAGGAGGATTGGGTGGTGCCTACGTGAGTTTGGTAATGCTCGGATTCTATTATACTCATGTATGGAAAGGCATAGTAGCAGGGCGCGGATGGATAGCTATAATAGTTACGAACTTTGGAAATTGGAATCCATGGAGAGTTTTTTTGGGGGCCTTACTGATAGGTTGCGTGGATGCGTTCCAATATCGATTACAAACCATGAGATTAGGTCTTCCAACCTACTTTTTCCTCATGTTACCTTACCTCGTCGCTATGTTACTCATGTTTGTCGCTCGGAGAAAATTCCCAGAAAGTTTAGGAAAACCGTATAGGAGAGAGGAATAAGTCAAAAATATGGTATCGGAAGAGGAGATTTTGGAAGGCATACCTTCGGTCTGCCGATTCACGCTAGCCGTGGCAACTCCCAGACCCAAAAAACTGGTTAAGTCGCTTCAGAAAATATTCTGATACGATGGAATGGTAAAGGGCAAAAGCCGAGCAGCCTGTGCAGATCTTTCCTGAACGGCACACCTTTCAGCCTCTAACAAACCTTTCAGAACGGCCTTCATTCCCGTAAGACGAGCATCTATGGGCACACCCTCTTCAAAGTATGTGTTTAAAAAAGCTGTTGCTATGGAATGTTTACATGCAAATACAGGAAAAGACTTAGATATATGACCGGGCAAGATGCTCAGCAGAAGACGGTTACATACTTCAGCAATACTAGCAAGTTCAACGGACCTTGAAGCCCGAGGAAATTCTATCTGCATACGAAATTAAACTTGTCAGCCTCTCTAACCATTTTGTCGAGTTGGTTAAAGGGTATATTCCATTACCAACGGACCAACAAGCTTATTAGAGAAAAATTCTTAGTCAATTTACAACAAGGGAGTCTGAAGTATGGGAGAAAAAGAAATTGTCTTAAAAAAGGTTCAAGAGTACACTAAAGACAAAACAAAGCCATCTATCCCTCTTCCTGTTAGTTACATGGAAGAGTTAGAGATAATATGGGGTAAAAAGTGGGGAGCTCAGTCAGAAATTGGGAAATTAAAGGAGGCGTTAGTGCAGAGACCGGGTAAGGAGATAGCTCCTCCCAAAGAAGACCTCCCATGGTATCAATTTCGGATACGACCTAACGTTAAGAAGTGTCAAGAAGAACATGACAGATTTGTTGAACTACTAAAGGGCGAGGGCGTGGAGGTTCATTACATTAAGCCTCCAGAAGAATGGCTTCTAAATGAACCTTATGGTGCATATCATGTCAGAATGGCTGGTGGACCTAGAGATCCAGGATTTGTTGTTAATGGCGGTGCTATAGTTGGTCACATGTCCCTGCCCTATAGGAGAGGCGAAGAATACTGGTGGGCGAAGAAGGTGATGGAACTTGGGTGTCCAATCTTATACACCGTACATGGTAATGGTACCTTTGAGGGTGGAAATGTAGTCTGGTTAGACCCCACGCACGTATGTATAGGTAGAACTGCTCGCACAAATCAAGACGGAATAGATCAAGTAAGTGCCATCTTGAAAACCGTTGAACCTCCAGTTGAGGAAATAAAAATTGTCCCAATTCCTGGATGGTTAACAAATCTGGAATGGCCTGCTGGCGGCTTTGCGCACTTAGACTGCGTCTTCGGTTACGTTGACGACGGCCTGGCGGTAATCTATCCAGCGGCGGTACCTTACGATTTCATCGAATATCTGAGAGAAAAGGACATCAATATGATCGAAGCTCCTCCCGAAGAAGCTAAAAACGTCGTCTGCAACACGACGGCACTTGAACCCGGCAAGATAATGATGATAGCAGGATTTGAAAAGACGCAGAAGAAACTGGAGAAAGAGGGCGTGGACGTAATAACATTCGACTACACTCAAATGGCACCGATTGGAGGAGGGCCACACTGCGCAACAGGCCCGCTTATTCGGGAACCTGGGCCGAAGCTTGAATAGGGGGAATATTTGAGACAAGGCTGGAAGGCAGAGATATACTCTCGACTAAAGACATGAGTATTTGGATAAGACGATTATAGGTTGCGTCATTAAACAGGTCAAGCCGAGAAGGTTAGCTTAGATTAGACATGTAATACTAGTTCTTTTGGAGGGTACGCTTGAGTCAGCTATTGTGCTAGACCTCATCTTCCCCCAATAGCCTCTGAGCTTTGTTAAAACATTATAGACGCCCCAAATTAGTAGCATCGCGTGAGGGCAACCCAGGAACAGTGATTATTCATTTGGAATAGAAAACATAACGGGGAATAGTTCGACTACTTGCGTTTTCGTAACTTTCATCAATTGATGTGCCTAGTTGATAATGAATCACTAATACATGTCTCCTTAAGATGAGATTAGAAAAGGAAGATTCGGGGATGGGTTGGCCTCCCAAAGTTGTTTCTCTATGGCTCTCTTCCAAATACAAGCGAGAGCAGCGCCATTCTGATGGGTACGCCATTCCATGCTTCGATGAAGTATCTTGCGTACTTGGTGTCATCTACATCCACTGCGAGCTCCTCGCCCCTGGGTAGCTGATGCATCACTATCAGGTTATCCTTCGCATGCCCAAGCTTGGAGGCTCTCAGTATGTATTTCTCACTTACCGCTTTGCCGGGTATTATGACATCTACCTCTGTTATCACATCCTGTAGATCGTCTACGTACTCATGGTCCAAGCCCAATTCCTCGAGGGGTTTTTCCTCTTCAGGCCTCAGGCGCATCTCGGGCGGGCAGCAGATATACACCTTCACATCATCATATTTGGCTAGCCCGAGGTTCAACGAATGGCCACCCCTCGATCTAGCGTTCCACCCAAGGTGGAGTATCGATAGGCCATCTATCTTCCCCTGTTCCTTCTTTATCGTATAGAGGTCCAGTAGCGCTTGGGTCGGGTGCTCGCTCGTCGGTCCATAACCGTCCCCACAATTCAACACCGGTACACTAGCCCACTTTGCAAACTCCTTCGCAGCCCCCTCATGATCGTGCCTCACGGCTATCGCGTCAGCGTAGCTTTCAAGCATCAAAGCCGTATCCTTGTCAGACTCTGGAAGCAAATCAGCTGCATCTTTACCACGTGCTCTGCTTGAATACGCGCTCTCCCATCCAACTACGGCACCTCCGAGCCTCTCCATCGCGCTCATGAAACTGGTCCTTGTGCGTGTGCTTGGCAGATAGAACGTGACCGCCAAAACCTTGTCGGCTAAGAGTTGGATTCTTGTTCTGTTTTTGACGATCGACTCCATCTTCTCCGCAACTTTGAAGACGTACTCAATCTTCTCCCTCGACCAATCGTACAACGAGAGGACATCTGTCCCTTCAAAGTCTTTTGCATCCAAAACATATCACCTTTGAAGTAAGTCTCCCCAAAATTGCTTTATAAAATTTACTACGTACACCTCCTTTCTTTACAGATTCTTGAGAATTTTGCACTCGGATGTAGTGTCTCAAAACCTTATGCTTGCTCGTGATAAGACTAAGCGCGCGGAGATAGCAGGCGGCATGGAGAAGATTAGTTCAAAAACAATACTCTTAGATCGCGCGAGTTCGATTATGTCTACGTCTACCTTCTCTCACCAGAAAATCTTCGTCTGCCAAAAAGGGCAAGAGACAACTTCAATAGTCTGGGTCTTAGTTATGAGGAGATCGCAAGGGTCGAGGACGTAGTAAGCGACTTGGACGTTATCTATGTTCTTGTTGTAGTACGATATAGATCGGAGCTTCTGCAAAGGCTGGATGAACTCTCCACGGATATTTACAATACACTTTATGCAAAGTACTTTGTTGAGACTCACATGGAGTGCTTATAAAAATGGCTTTGTTCGCTTTCGTACTAGGTAGAGCATAGAGGTTGGAACACCAAAATGGCTACTGACGTAATATTAGAAAACGTTACATTTACGTATGAAGGTAGCAACCGTCCCTAACTATGTAAAGTGAAGCCACATGAAGTCATATCCCTAGCGTGCTAAATACCAAAGAGTTAAGGTGACAAAAAATATTTTGACCGTGAAACTTACATACATATTTAATCTCGCGAAATCTTCATAGATTAGCTTTAACCGTTTAACATCGCGTAAGATTTGCTTCGCTAAAGCATTTTCATCCGCAATTACTCCTTTGCTAAGGTCAGCATAAGAGCGTATGCGCTCAAATAAGGAAGGAAATTCATCTGGCGAAATTTTGAGTGAGTTGACAAAAAGATTTTTAGCACAAAACTGGTTAATAATCAATCGGGAAAATCATGGTATGGCTAATTAAAAAGTTAAAACCAGCTCGTGAGACACCTCGGTTTGAGAAACCGAAGCCCGGTGAAGTTGTAGTTGAGATGAGGGGGATCACCAAGCGTTTTCCAGGAGTGGTTGCAAACGATCACGTAAATTTTGATGTGAGGGCTGGGGAGATCCACGCTCTACTTGGAGAAAACGGCGCGGGCAAGACTACTTTGATGAACATTCTCTATGGCCTATATCAACCAGATGAGGGCGAGATATACATCAGAGGAAAAAAGGTCTCAATAAAATCCCCAAAAGGTGCGATAGACTTTGGAATAGGGATGGTCCATCAACACTTCATGCTTGTTCCCCCTTTGAGCGTGACTGAAAACATCATCCTCGGTTTAAAATCTCCGAAGGGGCAATTTTTAGATCTTGAGGGTGCTGAGAAGAAGATAACTGAGTTCTCCCAAAGGTATGGTTTAACGGTTGACCCAAAGGCCAAGATATGGCAGCTTTCCGTAGGGGAGCAGCAAAGGGTTGAGATATTAAAAGCTCTTTACCGAGGTGCGCAGGTACTTATCTTAGATGAGCCCACCTCTGTACTAACGCCCCTCGAAATAAAGGACCTTATGGCAATTTTGAAAAGGATGGCAAAAGAGGGCTTGGCTATTGTTCCGTTCATCACCCACAAGCTGCCAGAGGTCATGGCCATTAGCGATCGCGTCACAGTTCTTCGAGCTGGGAAAGTCGTTTCGACAATTGAGACAAAGCGGACAAACAAGGAAGATCTAGCGAAAAAAATGGTTGGCAGAGGGGTCCTCTTCCGTTTACAAAGGCGTCACGTTAAAAAGGGGAAGGTCGTCCTGGAGGTTAAGGGTCTTCAAGCTTTAAGCGACAAAGGCCTGCCCGCTCTTAAGGGTGTTTCATTTTCACTTAGAGAAGGTGAGATACTAGGGATAGCTGGAGTGGCAGGCAATGGTCAACGTGAACTTGCGGAAGTAATCGCTGGTTTGCGGAAATCAACTGGGGGCAGGATCCTCATACTTGGTCGCGACATGGCCAATTGTTCTCCAGCCGAAGTAATTGACGCGGGCGCGGGGTACATTCCCGAGGACAGGTTAGAGACGGGTCTTGTTATGGACTTTTCAATCGCGGAGAACCTAATATTGAAGACGCATCACAAGCCACCATTTGCGTACAATTGGTTCTTTCCATTCAGGAAGAATTGGTTCCTCAATCGTAAGGAAGTCAATAAACATGCGGAGAAATTGATATCAGATTTTAATGTTGTAACGCCGAGCAAAGATGTACCCGCTAAACATCTCTCCGGAGGCAACTTGCAAAGGCTTATTTTAGCTCGTGAACTTTCGACGAATCCAAAAGTGATCGTTGCCGCTCAGCCCACCAGAGGTTTGGATGTTGGCGCAACAGAATATATCCGAAAAATATTGATGGAACAAACGACAAAGGGAGCAGGGGTCCTGTTGATATCCGAGGACCTTGATGAAGTCATAATGATGAGCGATAGGATTGCTGTGATGTACGAGGGAGAAATAATGGGGATCGTTCCTGCAACTAAGGCTAAAATTGAGGACATAGGACAGATGATGGCTGGTGTTAAAAGGATGGCCCTGCCAGTTGATAAAGGAGAGGCTCGAGCGGCTGAAGCGGGGAAAGAGGAAGGAACCACTTACGTGTAGTTGTAAAAGTTATCAAGGAAAATGCGTGCTGAGCGAATAAAGATTTTTTTCTATTTTGCGTGTACTCAATATCCAATCGAACCGGAGAGATTAGGAAATGGGAAAGAGAATTCTAGTTGCTTTAGGTGGTAATGCCATAAAGCAAGCAGACCAGAAAGGAACCCCCGAGGAGCAGTTCAGAAATTGCGCGACAACTTGCAAACTTTTAGCAGAGATAATAAAGAAGATGGAAAAAGATGATAGATTGGTAATAACTCATGGGAATGGTCCACAGGTTGGCAACCTTATGGTACAACAAGAAGAAGCCAAGAATATTGTTACTGCCCAAACCATGGATATAGTTGGTGCGATGACGCAAGGACAAATTGGCTACATGCTGCAGCAAACCTTGATGAACTGCCTGAGAGATTTAGGGATAGAAACGCCCGTCTGCGGGGTGGTGAACCAAACATTGGTAGATAAGAATGATCCAGAATTCTTCGGTGAGGCCACCTCAAAACCCATTGGCAACCTCTTCACAGAGGAAGAGGCTATGAAGATCAAAAAGGAACATCCGGAGTACATTATCAAGAAGGTTAAACCCGTGGGAATCAAAACCTGGAGAAGATGCGTCCCCTCTCCGGATCCGATAGTTGATACAGAAAAAAGGGGAGGTTTTGCTTTTATTTTATGGCTTTAGGATAATTTTCTAATTATATATAGCGCGCTATACAATTTCTATGTGATCTCTATGGATTTGTTAATCGAAGCTATTAAAAAAACTGGTCTTAAAGGAAGAAGCTTAATCTCTACACTAGACATTCGGAAAGAAGAGATAGAGACGCTTTTCGAGGCTACTAAATTAATGGAGCCCTACGTGAGGGTAGGAATAAACCTCTTGCCCAGAAAGGTTTTAGCAACCTTATTTTTTGAGCCAAGTACTAGGACGAGACTGAGCTTTGAAACAGCTATGCACAAGCTTGGCGGAAGTGTTATCAGCGAGTCAACACCGTTAATATCCTCGGCCGTAGCTAAGGAGGAGTCCCTAGATGATATGATTAAGGTAATCTCAAAGTACGCTGATATCATAGTGTTAAGGCATCCCGATTCAGAAAAAGCGATGAAAGCCATAAAGATGTCTGATGTCCCAGTTATTTCTGGTGGCTTTGGGGATTTAGAACATCCAACTCAATCTCTGCTTGACCTATACACAATATGGCGTACATTTGGCAAAATTGATGGTTTAAGTGTCATGATTGCTTGCCCCGACCTTAAAGCGGCGAGGACTGGGCACTCTTTGACATACGGACTTGCTAAGTTTGGTGTAAAAATAATTTTAGCCAGCCCTGAAGACCTCAAAATGCCAAAAGAAGTAATTGAAAATCTTCGTGAAGTTGGCGCTGACTTTACAGAGTTTCTTGATTCACCCAATTTTGATGAACTCGTAAGTTCTTCAGATGTTGTGTACCTCCCCGGGTGCAGGGTGCCACACGGCCCTGAGAGAGATGTTTTCCGCCGTATAGCTTCAAAATACTTCATAAAACTAGAAACTTTGGAAAACGCGAAAGAGAAATTGGGTAGAATGGTTTATATCATGCATTGTCTGCCAAGATTCCCTGGAGAAATGGATCTTCGAATAGACTTGACTCCCCATGCCCTCTACTTTAAACAGGTAGAATACGGCATCCCCATCCGCATGGCCCTCATAGCGTCCATATTATCTCCTGACAAAAATTATCTTTCGATGCTTAATAAGAGGTCGGCGCCAACTTCGTTGACGAAGAAGAACCCTTGAAGGTAGTATAATAAAACTTATTTAGGTCTAATATAACACTTGTGGCGGCTGTCTCTTTAGAAAAAGATGTAGGCATTAAAATTGATTTTAGGGAGGAAATATATGGTTCAACTTAAAGGAAGAGATCTTATTACGTGTCAACAGTGGACGATTGAAGAGCTCGAAATGGTCTTTGAGTTGTCTAAAGACCTTAAACAAAAGTTTGCGGCGAATGTGCCTCATGAGTATCTTAAAAACAAAACTTTCTTTATGATTTTTTATGCTACTTCAACAAGGACAAGGAATTCCTTTGAGGCAGGCATGACTCAATTAGGTGGCCACGCACATTATCTAGAGACAAGGACAATGCGCTTAGGCGATCTAGGGGCTAAAGAGGCCATCAAAGACACAGCTGAGGTTCTAAGCAGGTACGGCCATGGGATTGGTGTTAGAGCCTATACACCCAACTATGGGGAGGGAAACCAAATAATATGCGAATATACAAAATGGGCAAATGTTCCCGTGATAAGCATGGAGTCTGACATGTATCATCCATGTCAAGCCTTGGCAGATATGTTGACAATAAAGGAAAAGATTCGTCGATATGAAGGCAGGAAATACGTCCAAGCCTGGGCGTATTCTCCCAACGCCTTGAGAGTACCGGCAGTACCACAATCAAACATAATGATGATGTCCAGATACGGAATGGATGTGGTTTATGTTAGGCCCCCTGAGTTCACCTTAGATCCCAAAATTGTGGAGCAGGCAAAAAAGAACGCAGAGGAAAGTGGGGGATCCTTTACTGAAACAAGCAACCTGAGAGAAGCATTCGAAGGGGCCAACGTAGTCTACATGAGGAATCACACTACCCTCAATTACGGTGAAATAGGCGCTGAGGCCGAACAAGCAATAATAGATAAACACAAGAATTGGACCTGCACTCAACAACTAATGGATCTGTGCGACAAAAAAGCAATATTCATGCACTGCTTACCGGCCGATAGAGAACACGAGGTCACGGGTGAGGTTTTAGACGGCCCTCAATCAGTGGTACTTGATGAGGCTGAAAATAGATTGCATGTACAAAAAGCTATCCTTACATTGACTATGGCATGATACATTAAATTTTTAAAAGAAAGAGTATGGAAAATAGGGTGGTTGCGCAGGCTTTCTTATCGATTCCAGTTTTTGTATATGGTATAAGTTAATGGTGTGGCTCCGGTACACCATACCGTCTGCGGTGTGAGGAACATTATCCAGATGAAGTCTCCAGATTTAGACTGGTACCATTTATTCCCCAAGTACCAGAGGCAAGTGCCTGATAACATATATATGCCATGATGTTGAACGTGGGTCTCTACTAATGGATTACTTGCTCCGGGCTGGAACTTTATTATGCTCACCGACATATCGTATACGGGATCCTTGTACGGAATGAAATGTTTCCTAGTTAAATTTTCCTCAGGTACATTTTCCTCGGGAACGTCCTTCTCGTTTCCATAGAGGAATTTTGGTCTCTCTGGACCTTCAGGTATGTATTTTCTATTTATCATGAGAAAATTGAAAAGAGCGATAGAGACTTTATCAATACAATGAGCTGTATCAAGGGGCACAGGGTGAGGAGGCTCCTAATCGAAGAAAAGCTAGACATCAAGCATGAGTACTACCTGGGTAACCGTCGTCATGTTTTCAACAGAGGGAGGAGTTGACATCGAAACCATTGCGGAGGAGAGACCGGAGGGCCTCATCTTCTAAACATGTAATGCATATATACAAGAAGAACTTACATAGCTTCGAAATGAAGCCGGATAAGTTGATTAGCACCAGAATAGTTATAGAGAGGGAATACGCCTTTCTCCCCACAGAGGAGATACACGTAAGCTCGATTCCAAATCTGAAGGAGGCTATAGTCAAGGTTCTGGCTAGCCCGCAACTTGGAGCCAATTTCGTAGAATATCTTTTAGATCTGAAGCGAAATGGTGGAAGCATCAAACCGTTCGAAGAGGAGGACATAGAGCATTTCATATACGTATTAAAGGGGGAGGGAGAGCTTGAGGCGAGAGATGAGTCCCACAAGATTACGCCAGGTGATTACGCATATCTACCTCCTAGGGTTTCGTTCACCTTCCAAGCAACTAGAGATGGTATGAGAATCCTCCTTCTTAAGAAGAGGTATGAACCTTTACCCCCCCAGAGACCCGACTTCATCTTCAACAACGAGAGGAATATACAGGAGGAGTACGAGAATGGCTTCTCCTGGCAACATCTCATACCCCTTGAACCAAAGTATGATATGAGTATGTCCATTGGCAATTTCCCCCCAGGGGTCGGCTTTGACTATGTAGAGACACATTTCGAGGAGCACGGGATGTACATACTTAGCGGGAGGGGGCTCTATCTCCTGGGAAAGACTTGGTACCCCTATAAAGAGGGTGACTTTGTTTGGATGTGCCCCTTCTGCCCTCAATCCGTCTACCCCGTGGGGACCGAGAAGACGAGATATCTCATCTACAAGAACTGGTATAGAGATATAAAGCTGTAAGAACAATTACATAGATAAACTTTTAAAACAAACAAGGTGTGATCGGTTTGTTGGTTGGATTTTGAGTTTTCAAAATCTTTAAAACAAAACCTCTTTTGCCCGTTTTCACAGATCTCGTTATTATCGCGCGTCACGCGCTCAGCCAAATCTATCCAATCTAAATTTCTCAAGTAACGGGTCCTTTTTCCCAGTGGCGATGTATTTCGCAAGAATTGGTCCTATAGTTGGGGCAAGTATTACGCCATTGCCACTTGGCCCAACGGCAAGCAGAAACCCGGGAACAGTAGATTCGCCTACGATTGGCAGCTTATCTCTGGTTACTGACCGGTAGCCTACCCAGTCCTTCACCACAAATGAGTCTGCCAATTTGGGAACATTTTCATTCAATTGCTCCAGAATAAACTCCCAGAAATAATCCTCGGTTCCTCCTGTAGGTGGCAAAGCGTCAGGGTCCCAGATTCCCGCATGCATTGGATTATCAAGATCCATGGCCATGTGGCTCCTACACGTGAAGATATTGTCACCTTCTGCCCTCGCGTACCACGTTGGATACTTTAGGATTGGAAACCTGTAATCAAGAGGCGAGCTTGGCTTTAGGATAAAGACCTCAGCTTTTGTGTGCACCAGTGGTAATTCCAAATTAGCCATGCGACCTATCTCATTGGCCCAAGGTCCTCCCGCGTTAACGATTATGTCAAAGTCAAACGTGCCTTTGGTTGTTTCGACACGTGTTACACGTTCACCTGTTCTTAGTATGCGGGGGACTTTTGTTTCAGTAAGGATCTTGACGCCTCTATCTCGAGCCTTGTTTGCAAATGCAACCGCGATTGCTGTTGCGTCTGCGTATCCATCATCTAATGTCCATGCTCCTCCAGCGACATTTTCGGTATTCACATCGGGTAAATATCTTTTGAGATCGTTTGGGTCGTCAATAAATTCTGCGGAGAAACCGTGTTTTCTGCTCAATTCCACATGGCGCCGGGCTCTTTCCAAGTGTTCTTCCGTAGGACTGACCACTAAGGTCCCAGATTTCTGGAAGCCTATCAAATTTTTGAGACCTTCGTTCATTTCCTTGTAGGTTTTCAAACATAATACTCTTAGATCAAAGAAAGCTTCCGGCAAAGAATCGTCCAGAAGACATAAAGTGCCTGCTGATTTGGCGGTGGTACCCGATCCGATCTGGCTCTTTTCGAACACAGTTGTTTCGATTCCTTCATAGAGACTCAGATGGTACGCTATGCTGCAACCGGTTACCCCTCCGCCTATGATTGCAACCCTTTTTTTCTCCATTTCAAATCACCCCTTAAGTTAATGATTGCGCACCCTTTATTTAAGCATGCAAAACTATTGAATTTAGCGATATAAAGGATAGAAGGAAATGTTGAACATAGTTGTATGTGTGAAGCAAGTTCTGTCTGCGTCGGCTGAGGTTGCGCGCGCAGGGATGGAAAGACTGATAGAAAATGGCTACGAGAGAGTTGAGTCATCACTACGGTGTTTAGTCTCAGTTGTGATTCGCTTTCCATGGAAAACCCAAATAATACTAGGCAGAAGCCATTAAAGGAGGAGAAACGTTGGATATAATAGTATGTATTAAGAACGTGCTCCAAACAGCTGAAGCAGATCTAAAAATCGTCAACTCTGGAAAAGCTGTAGAAACCCGCGGACTTGTTTTTGATATAAATGAGTGGGACAACTACGCACTTGAAGAAGCTGTCCGCGTAAAAGAAAAAATAGGTGGCACTGTAACAATCATAACTGTAGACTCTGAAGAATCAGACAGAACGCTTAGAAAATGTCTGGCAGGAGGTGCAGACAAAGCCATAAAGATAACCGATAAACGCCTTGATGGGTCAGATGGATATGCTACAGCAAAAATCCTCCACAAAGTAATCAAAGACCTGCATTTCGACCTAATTCTTACAGGAGAACAAGCCAGCGATGACGGATATGCGATGGTGGGTCCAATGCTCGCTGAACTACTCGGAATTCCACATGCAACCATGGTGAAAAAGGTTGAATTAAAAGACGAAGCCGCCAGAGTTAACCGTGAATTGGAAGGCGGCTTGGAAGAAGTCATTGAAGTAAAACTTCCGGCTGTGTTTGCCATTCAAACTGGAATCAACCAGCCAAGATATGTTTCACTAATGGGCATGAGAAAAGCTAAGCAAAAAGAAATCAAGGTTCTCGGATTAGCGGACATAGGATTAAGTGAAAACGAAGTTGGCGAAGCCGGTTCCTGGATTAAAATAGAGAAAATTTTTGTTCCTTCGGCTGAGAAGCAAGCGGAAATCATCAAGGGAAGCCCAGAAGAGGTTGCAGCTCAAATTACTGAAATTTTAACGGAAAGGGAGCTGATATAGATGGGCGAAATCTTTGTTCTAGCAGAACATAGGGAAGGACAAATCAGAGACGTAACCTTCGAGATGCTAACCATGGGTAACAAATTAGCTGAAAAAGCAAACATGGAGTTGGCCGCAGTTCTATTGGGTCACAGCAACGTCAAAGACTTCGCTAAAACGCTTTCAGAATACACTAGAAAAGCCTTAGTTGTCGATGACGCGAAACTGGAGAACTTCAACTCCGAGACTTGTCAGAAAGTATTAGAAAAGTTGATTGGCGAACGCAAACCGCTGTTGACGCTTATTGGGCATACTTCTTTCGGAGTAGATTTGGCTCCAAGCCTCTCCGTGTCTTTGAACATGCCACTCGTGACAGACTGTATAGACTTAGAATTTGAAAACGATGCCCTTGTTGTAACGCGTCAAATGTACGGCGGCAAAGCAAATGCTAAAGCAACATTACGCAAATCTGAAAGCTACATCGTTACGGTTCGCCCAGCAACCTTCCAAGCTATGAAACCGCAAACAACGATGAACGTTGAAATCATAGAAATTCCTTCCCCGCTTACCGAGGAAATAGAGTACAAGCGTTTCATAGAATATGTTCGACCACCACCAAGCGGGGTGGATATATCCTCTGCAGGTGTGCTAATTGGTATAGGGCGTGGAATAGAAGATGCACAAAACATTCCGATGGTTGAGGAGCTGGCCAAGACGCTTGACGGAGTGCTTGCCTGTTCCCGTCCAATAGTTGATAAGGGTTGGCTTCCAAGCGAAAGGCAAGTTGGAATGTCTGGAAAAACTGTAAAACCGAAACTTTATATGGCCATCGGCATAAGCGGAGCATTCCAACATGTCCTTGGAATGAAAAACTCAGACCTTATAATAGCCATAAACAAAGATCCTGAAGCACCTATTTTCAGCTTCGCCGACTACGGAATTGTCGACGACCTATTCAAAATTGTACCCCAGTTAAAAAGCAAAATATATGAAGTAAAAAAGCAGAAAACGTGAGTTTAACCGGAAAGAAATCGCGCGCGAGGGAGAGGAACAAAAGAGAAATACATTCCTCCACTTGCCAGAGGCGATAAAAATATCTCAGCAGCGTTCACTGTCCCGGAACATGGAAGCGGTACCTTTGAAGGGGGCGTCATATGGCTGGATCCGGGGCATGTATGCATAGGGAGAAGCATTAGAATCAACCAGGAAGGAATAGATCAAGTGATCCCGTTCTGAAAATGGCTGGCGTTCAAGAAATAAGAGTCGTTTCAATCCTTGGCTATATGGAAGAGGTGCCCTCAGGGTTTCCACATCTGGATGGCTGTTTCAGTTAAAGCTTTCACCATACAAAAAATAATACCACAGAATAAAACGTTATATATGGTATTAGTTCTGTAATCTTTTCACAGGTTGCGCTTCTGAGCATTACTGAATTGAAGCCTATTCTTCGAAGATGATATGTAAGTAGAGGTATTCTCATAGTTCTATGAAAAAATAAATAATTAGGGGTATTCTTTATAGTAACCTTCTGGGAGAAATAAATTGAAAAGGTTTGGAGCGCATTCAGAAATCAAAAGGCTGAAGAGATGCTTTATTGGACCACGTATCCTACGAGGATATTACGAAGTGTACCATAAGTTTCTATTTCCAGAAGTCGCAGAGGCGATTCGAAAAGGAGAGTTCATATTCGAAGAACTTGTTAAAAATATGGATGCAATACATAGTGCCTTGAAAGATGAAGGGGTTGAGCTGGTTCAAATTAAACCTTCAGAGGGAGGGAGGAACCAGTGGCCAAGAGACAACGTCATGGTGTTCGATAAAGGTGCGATAATCTGTAGAGACAGAACTCATATTCCCTTTAGGGTTTGTGAAAGGTGGCCAGTAATGGAGGCGTGCGTCGAGGAGAGAATACCCATACTACTTAGCATACACGGAAAGGGGTACTTCTCAGGCGGTGGCGCCGTATGGATCGACGATACCCTGTGCGTAGGCATTGGATCATGTCTCAATATGGAAGGAGTCAACCAAGTTAAATTCGTTCTTCCAGAAATAAATATAATGTCTATAAATTTGCCGCAGCCTGCTTTTCACTTAGACTTTGCTTTCGGTGTGGCAAGTGAAGAGATTGCTTGCGGAGACCCTAGGGTATTGCCAAACGAACTTTTTGCTTTATTGAAAGAGAAGGGGATAAATTTTATCCCTTTCGCTGAGGAGGAAATGAAAGCTTCCTGGAAGACCGCGAACATTGTTGCTGTGAGACCAGGCAGAGTTATCCAAGCTCTAAACCCTTCGGCAAACAAAAAACTTGAGAAAGAGGGAATCGATGTCATAGTCGTTGACCTTGGGAAGCTCTCTGGAGGTCCTCACTGCGCGACCTCCCCGATTCTGAGGGAGTGAGAAGAAAATGGCAAATACCAAAATAGAAGAGGTATTGGGTAAGTATGGAAAAGTCTCAAAGCAGCGCGAGCAATGGATTGTGGAGGGACGCACTCCCGAGTGGTATGGACTGTTTATGGTTTACTCAATAATCGTTAAGAGAGTTGATGCTGGTTACGAGATCTCGTGTGAAGTGTTCAGCAAAAGGCTAGGGGGCGATCTATCATACCTGGAAGACCTTAGGGAAATATACGAGGAATGCGCGAGGAAAGGGCCGGTAGACTTTAAATACGATGGCCAAATAGGGACGTTTAACGTTGTCGCTAAGACTGAAAACGAAGTTGCTGAAGGAATGGACCGACTGATGAAAGCGATTGCAGAGTTCAACGGAGCGTTCGTTGGCCTATAGGATGGCTTGACAAGGCAAAGACGAAGCTGAAGGGTAAAAGCTGTGATGACACTAACCGTAAGGTAACAACTATCTCCCATCTTCTTTTTATCTATTGCGCGCTGGATTGCGTCTTCAATATAATGGATGGGGGATTAGCTGTAATTTACCCCGATGGGGTGTCTTTTTGATTTCATAGAGTACCTGAAAGAAAAGGGGGTAAATTTAATCGAGATTCCTTGTGAAGAGGGAGAGTCTGCTGCGGCCAATCATATAGCGCTTGAGCCCGGGAAGATAATAAACACAGCAGGGTTTGATAAGACACGTAAGAAACTCGAAAAAGAAGGGGTGGATGTAATAGAAGTAGAATGGGCTCAATGGATTGTCAGAGGAGGCGGTGGAGGAATACATTGCGCTACTGGTCCGCTGATTCGCGAGCCTGGTCCCAGGCTCACATAACCTTTTAAAAGACAGTGTCCAAATGTCACTTAAGGAAAGAACTTATGATGAGTTTAAGCTTGGGGAAAAGATGGTAACCCCTGCGATAACCATCACGAAAGCCCATTTGACCATTTTCACAAGCCTTGTCGGAGATTTCAATCCAATACATAGATGAAGAATATTGTAAGACCACTCACTTTAAGACTAGAATCGCCCCAGGCATCTTGCAGCTTCTATAGTTGATGGCATGCTGGATCCAATGTTTAGGAAAACGATTTTGGCGCTTCTTGGGATCTCACACCGGTTTCGAGCACCCATTAAGATCGGTGACACCATGCATACCGAGGCAGAAGTTGTTGAGAAGAGGCCAAGCAAAACGTATCCGAATGCAGGGATCGTTAAGTTCAGGGTTAAATGATCTGTGTATTTTTTTTAAAACTTGCAGAACGATGAAGAAGTCTCACTAAAACTCTTTTCACAGAACTAAACTCTATTCTCTATAACAGAAGGCACGCACGTTTCGGGCGAGCATGCCCGTTACCAAGAAGATTTATTCAACGCATTGTTAATGTCATTATTGCCTTTTGCACATGTAACCTATTCTCTGCCTCATCAAATATAACAGAATTAGGGCCTTCTAACACTTCGTCAGTGGCCTCTTCTCCTCTGCTTACCGGCAGAGCATGCTGAATCATGACGTCCCTTTTTGCAAGATCTATTACTTCCCGAGTAACTATCCATTTCTTGTACATTTCCGGCCTTTCCGTGTGCGGGGCCTTTGCTTCAATACCCTTAACAAAGATCTCATGTGGCGCCCAACCCTTTATATGAATAACATCCGCACCAGTAACAGCTTCCTTCACATCTCTTGTAATAGCAACCTTGCCTCCGCTTAGCTTAGCTTCCTTTGTAGCATATTCTATAACATGTTGATCCGGGTCGTAGCCTTCCGGGCATGCTATTGTTATATCCATCCCAAGTTTAGGTCCAGCATGCAATACTGAGTTAACAATACCGAGCGGCTTATTAAATTTGCAATAAGCCCACACTACTGCATGTTTTATGCCTTCTAGTCTTTTCCTTTTCTCTAACGTCGTCATGAAATCGGCCATAACTTGACATGGATGCTCATAGTTTGTTGCAGCATTGTAAACAGGAATATCCGCCCATTTTGCAAATTCGACAACTTCCTCGTGGTTATAAGCTCTAATCATAACACCATTTACATAGCGACTTAACACCCTAGCTGTATCCTTTGGCTCTTCCTTTTCCTTAGTCCAGTAGTGTTGTGGAGAAAAAAATATTGCATGACCTCCTAACTGTTGCATCCCCGTTTCGAAAGATGTTCTAGTTCTTGTGGAAGGAAATTCAAAAATCATGGCCAAGGTTTTGCCTCTTAAAAGTTCATGTGGTTCGCCGCGCTTTAATTTGTGTTTTAGTTCGATAGCCTTATCCCAAAACATGTATAATTCTTCGGCGGTGAAGTCGCGGAGACTAATAAAGTCTCGCCCACTCAATGGCAACTCATTTTCCACTCCCGCATTCTAAAAATGGTAGAGAACATTTCCTATATTTCATATGTCGCAAGAAAGCCTTCGCGAATCGCGGTACCTATGTCTCTTGGCTCTACGCAGTCTCCAATCGCATAGACTGTTGGAGCGAGATCTTTAAACGGTTTTATGACATCTTTTCTGACTCTTAGACAAGAAATGCACTGTCTTGTAGTATTACATTGTCTGCAATCAAGTATTACATTGTCCACATAGATAGTCTTTCTTCTACATTCCTTGTCTATGATTATAGCCCCTTTATCGGTTATGCCACCAAATCTTACTTCCGTCTTGAATTCAACCCCAAACTTAGCTAACATTTGTAAAAGAACTTTTCTACTGAAGTATTCTATATCTCGTGCTATGTCTTTTCTGTTTGTAATTACTGTCACTTTCCTGCCTTGCTCAGCAAGAAAGACCGCAATCTCACACCCAATATACCCCCCGCCAATCATCAGAACCATTTCTCCAACTTTTACTTTTCCAAGCAGTACATCAATAGTGGTGACTATTATGTCTTTTTTGATTCTGGGGACTTCTGAGATAATTGGCGCAAATCCCGTTGCAATAATTAATACGTCTGGTTCTATTGTTTTAACAATTTCTGGGGTGACTTCTTCTCCGAGTTCCATTTTCACATTTAGCTTTTTCATTTGGGATGAGAGATATTCTATCAACCTTTTAAGATCTTGCTTGAATTGTGGTACTGAAGCGGGAACTAAGAGTCCACCTAACTTATCGTTCTTCTCGTACAAAATTACTTCATGGCCTCTTAACGCCGCAACTCTGGCCGCTTCCATGCCAGCTGGTCCGCCACCAATTATTAGGACTTTCTTACTCTTTTCTGCTCGTGTTATTCTATAACATCCCTCCCTTCCAGTCAGAAAGTTTACTTCACATCTATGTGGCCATCTTAGCTCCTCTCTTTCAAGGCAGCCGTTACACCTTATACATGGAATAATATCTTCTAAACGTCCTTCAGCCGCCTTTTTTGGCAAATCAGGGTCAGCAACTAAAGCTCTCGCCATCGCAACTAAATCCGCTTGCCCTTCCTCCAATATTTTTTCCGCAAACTCGGGATCGGATATTCCTCCCACAGTGATCACGGGGATTTTAACAACGTTTTTTATTGCCTCGGCTAGGTGAACCATGTGACCGTGTGGAATATACATTGGCGACACTTGTAGTTCACATGTTTCATAAAGAGAGCCGGATACATGGAGACAGTTAACCCCCTTTTCTTCTAACATTCTTGCAAATGATTTAGCGTTTTCTAAGCTTATTCCACTAGGTACAAACTCATCCGCACTCATCCTATAGAGTAGCGGAAATTTTGAGCCAATTTTTTCTCTCACCCTCTCCACTACTTCCAATGGAAATCTCGCTCTGCCTTCAATATCTCCTCCGTATAGATCAGTCCTTCTATTTGCGTATGGAGAAACAAATTGGTTCAACAAATATCCATGAGCGCCATGTAACTCCACGGCGTCGAAGCCCGCTTTTTTTATCCTTCTTGCCGCTTCCCCAAACGACTCTATAATTCTTTCTATATCGTCAAATTCTAACGCCTTCACTGCATAATTTCCATAGAGATCAACAACAGCCTTATCCGGAATGGCTGAGGGACCTACAGGTATCAGTCCCCCAATATCAGCTGGTGTTGCTACTCTTCCGAAGTGGCAAATCTGCATTGCAGCCTTTGCACCATGCATTTCAATAGTCTCAGCAAGCTCAGCAAGTCCAAGGATACATAGGTCATCATAGACACCTAACAGCCCCATAGTTGCAACTCTGGCTTCCTTATCATCCGTATAACCTAACTCAACCTCTACAAGACCCGCGCCACCTTTAGCTCTCTCCTTATAATACTCTATATGCTTTTTAGTCACAAGGCCATCCGGAGTTGCTGCACGAATCGCATATGGGGGATACACTATCCTATTCTTAACCTCCATGTCTGCTATTCTTATCGGCTCGAAAAGTTTTTCAAATCTCTTCATGATATAACACCGATTTTCTAAACCTTCCTACGTTTGTTTATAAAGTTTTTCTTCTTCCCATCCAAGAAAGCCTTCTGGAAAAACATTATCAATAAGATGCTCGGGAACTAAATCCTAACAATTGATAATAAGCGCACTAATCTTACGATCAGGAGAGTATATTTTATTTTGCTTTTAAATCCAAATTTCAAAACATAGAAAAAGGGGTTCTTAGACTTTTGTCACGCTTCATGTTACAAAAAACCATTGTTTTACAAACATTGTTGCAATGCACGCACTCTAAACTCCAATAATGCTAAAGTCTGCTATGGACCTTGATTGCGTTGGCTTTCCGTCCCCGCCCCAATAGGTTTCTTTGGCAATTGCGTCCTTTACTGATTCAGCATCAGCTAAGTTTGCCGCGCGTATAATGGTAGCCCGGGATAGGTTCAAATATCGGTTTAAAATATCGGAGTTACGACACAATTCTTCATCCTTTTGGGAAAACGTCTCGAAAACGAGCTTAAAAGAAGATTATAAGTGGCAATCTTGTCTAATTTTATTCGTCTGGTTCATTCATAGATGCGCTTGCGATGACCTACAACTAACAGGAATATCTTGTTTCCCTTAATCTGTAGAGAATCCGATAATCTCCCATTCTTAAAGAGTAAAATCCTTTCCATTCACCACGTAAGGGCTTTCCTGCGTAAGGATTAATTTTCAAAATGTTAACTTCTCGAAGTATCCGAACTTGAACTTCTCTACCTAAAGCTTTGATTCTTTTTAAGAAACGAGGTGTAAATCTAACTTCAAATCTCGTCTTCAAGGTTTAACTCTCGTATAAGCTCATCGAGCGGCCTAGTCTTACCCTCCTCCACCTCGCGCAAAGCAACCTTCAAATCTTTAACAAGCTTATTATCCTGCATAATCTCAAGAGTCTCCAATAACTCATCCATCAAGTTGGCCGCCCTCGTCAACAATTCTTTCTCTTCAGCTGTCAAAAGAGTCATTCCTCTTTCACAACCTCTTCAGAATATAAAGTCTCCAAAGGATATTTTAACTCTTACTCTCAAAATACGGCTAACAAACAGTAGCAAATCATAGCCAATTTGGTAGCCCGGGATACGTGACTTATCTCGTTTAAATTTCTCACCTCGAATTAGCGAAAATGACGGGTCTTACTGGAGAAAAAATATCGATTTGAATCATAGGGTTCAAACCCCTTCCCCGCACCAA
>Ga0315314_1000225_pt1 | contig 73351 bp, 78 predicted proteins | sample TDP9_MG_FD_203631 | JGI IMG/M metagenome (GOLD analysis project Ga0315314, IMG submission 203631) | Freshwater sediment microbial communities from Lake Towuti, South Sulawesi, Indonesia - TDP9 | ecosystem: Environmental > Aquatic > Freshwater > Lake > Sediment | place: Indonesia: South Sulawesi...
CCGTTGCAAAGCGAAGCTTATCCAGCAGCACCAAAAGTGATTCGGCGCTGAGTTTAACTGCGATCTCCTGATCTGCGGAGGACACCTTGAGTTCGACGTTCTTCAAGTTGACGCCGGTGACCGTGAAAGCAATTTTGCCCTTTAGGGATGCTCTTGCCGTCTTCAACTTAGGCCATCTCCACGAGTTTTGTTTAACCGTATTTGTGTTATACACGTATACAATATGTCCAGTTTTGGACATATCTTTGATCTTAATACTTCAGACGCCTATATAAATGTTATGCTTTAAAGCATATTTAATATGCATTAAACTTCGCGGATTACTCTTTCATAAGTGAAACGGGAGATGGTCATCCCCCTTTTTCTCTGAGAACCTTTTTTGCTCTCTGATAAATCTCTATCTTTATCTTGGTGCTAGAGTACCCCTTCCATCCCATCCTACTCCACTCACGAATACTTTCTTGAAACAATTCTATTATATATTTGGTTCATTGTACCAAAAAATTTAAATGGTTGTTGTTGGTACTATGTACCATTCTGGATCTTGGGATCCACATCGCAGTCGTTTCGGACGGCAAGGAGTTTAAGACCTCTGGTGTAAGGGGAAGGAATAAAGAATGAGCAAATGACAGGAAGGGAATCTCTGATTAACCTAGCCATAGTCATAGTATTCTTTCTCATCATGACTCGAATAGACTATGTGGTTAACTGTATCCTCTATGAGCATGGTTTAGAGTTCTCTCAAGTATGGTACTGTGAATGGACTAGCGTCTACATCCTAGCATACGTGTTCTTTGCTGTGGTCATGGGATACTTTAATAGGTCTCTGAAGTTAGGCTTGAGCCTCTTAGTTATCTCTCTGATCTCGACACAAGACATAATCTATTTCTTAGTCTGGAACAGCGGAGACAGGTTCCCCATGTCTATGTGGATTTGGATGTATCAATACAAACTATTTGGCTACTGGAACATGGCTACTCAGCTACTCCTCTCCGTATCCGCGATTTCTGGAATTCTAGTAGCGAACAAAATATGGAAAAAGAAATGAGACTTATGAAGAGTCTGGCGGAAGAAGGAACATGAAAGTGTACATGCACCCGATAGAGTTTTGGCACGAGTTTTAAAGGAGGAATCGATGGGTGCACCGGAAAGTAGCGGTGCGAGTCCAATTCCTTAAATTTGTTTTGAAAACCTTTATTTTTGTCATAAGTTAGCTAAATGCCCGTATATGATTTCTATTTTTGATACGTCAGAATCCAGTATCGATTTTCGACACGAAAGAAGTTACAATTTTTTGAATATCTTTTAAATATTAGGAAAGATGTTCAACGCTACCAGTGCGTTAAGGGTGCTTTTCCATAGGAGGACCAGCGGCACTAGTGATTTAGGATGAATTTCATTCTCGCCCATGCTGAGTTGCTGAGTCTTCAACGCCTGGTCTTTAGGAGTGGGAGTTGGCGTCATCTTAGCGATGATGTCTCTCCGTGGTGGGTGGTTTGGTTGAGTGGGGACGCCGTGAAATTTTGGGACGATATCTACCCCACGCGAGATATGCTGGCTGAGTTGAGGTTAAGAGCCCGTCGCTGCAGAGCTTGGTTTAATGAGTTGAGTAGAGATCAGCGAAACCTCATGGAACTCGTCATATTAGTAGTGAGACAGAAGGTCCGCAGCCTCTTCATAGCTAAGCTTCTCGCACCCATAGTAAAGAGGTTGCTGGAAGCTATGGGAGGAATCCAAGCCTTGATAGGCGAAGTAGCCTACAAGATGGGGACGGATGGACTGCACCTCGCCCAAAAGCTCAGCCAAATCGCCCAAGCTTGGGGCAACAAGTCCGCAGCTAGGTGGCCGGAAGACATAGGTTTCATGCGGTACCTGGCCATCATGAACCTGCATGCGAACAAACCACCATAGCGTGCCGAGCGGGTTTAGGGACCAGTGAAGGGGAATTCGGGTCTGGCTGAGCTTAAGGGTCGTCTGGATGACCTAGCTCTCGAGCTATTAAGGGGAAGGTTTCCTAACGTGGATGTGAAACCCTACTACAAGGTGGCAGAAACTTACATCGGCGAAAACATGAGACACAATAAAGGAATTAAGCGAAATACGCGGGGCAACAGCCCCCTAGAAACTTTAATTCTCCTCTCCATGGACACGGTGGCCTCAGCCTACGTTTTAATCTCTGGAAAGAGGGACGAGGGAAAGGTGAATGGGCTACTTAAAGACTTTGAGATGATGGTTGGAGACTACCTAGAAAGCATAGGGCTTCTCACCTATTAAAGCGTGTGTAGGATGAGCCGGGAAAAAAGAGGGCATCTTTATTCCTCGATTTCGATTCCCACACGTCTTCTTAAGGAAATTGAAAAGCTGGTGAAGGAACTGGACTATTGGCCCACTAAAACGGCGTTTATACGGGAAGCCTGCCTAGAAAAGATGGAGAAGCATAGGAAGGAGCTGGAGGCTCGAAGGCGCGCTGAGGCTGAGGGTTAGCATGTGGAGCTTGTGTTAAACTGAGCCCTCTATGTATAGTAACTCTTTGCATACTCTCCCTTCTTTATATATGGATCCTATATACCATGCCCATTATGGCGGTGGGCTTTAGACATCTACGACGGCCAAGCCAAAAGAGGGAGAAGGTAACGAGGCGAGAAAGGTTGCCTACAGTCTCCATTGTGGTTCCGGTAAAAAACGAGGAAAGGGTGATAGGCAGACTTCTAGAGGCTTTATCGAGATTGGATTATCCCCCGGAGAAGAAAGAGATCGTCATCGTTGAGGACGGATCAACCGACAAGACGATGCAGAGATGCAAAGAATACATGGGGAGATTCTCTGGTCGAATGAAGGTTCTTCATAAGCCGGTATCGGATGGGAAGCCTTCCGCCTTGAACTACGCCGTCAGATACGCCAAAGGAGAGATCGTTGCTGTGTTTGATGCTGACAACGTCCCAGAACCAGACGCTTTGATTAAGGCAGCTGAGTATTTTGAGGATCCGTCGGTTGCTGCCTTACAAGGGACAACGTGTTCTTTAAATGCTGATGAGAATATGCTGACTAAATTTGTTTCGTATGAGGAGGCGGTGCGTTTTGAAGTGTATGTTCGAGGAAAGGATGCCCTCAGCTTGTTTGTTCCTTTAACGGGTAGCTGCTGTTTCATTAGGAGAAGTGTCTTGGAAGAGGTTGGTGAGTGGGACGAGGATGCCTTATCGGAGGATGTGGAAATGTCGGTTAGGTTGACGGAGAAGGGTTATAACATAAAGTATGCTCCGGATTTACGATCGTGGCAGGAAAACCCGGCGGGCTTGGCTCAACTAATGAGGCAGAGAATGCGGTGGCTGAGGGGATGCATGGAGATAGCGTTGAAATACGGAAAGCTTGTTACAAAGCTTAATAGGAGGAACATCGACGCCGAACTCACCTTGACAGGACCATACATGTTTGCCACCTGCTTTCTAGGTTACCTAATGACTGTATACACGTTATTAATTCCGATCCAACCGGACCCCGTCGTCACGATCATGGCGCAGGTTACGTCTCTGCTCACTATAGTCCTTTTGTTAATTGTTGGAGTGGCCTTGATTTACGTAACAAAGCCAAGGAGAGTGACAAACCTGCTGTGGCTGCCCTTCATCTACGCTTATTGGAGTCTTCAAACCTTTATGGCTCTGTACGCGTTGGTTCAGATTGTTTTGAGAAGACCCAAGAGGTGGGTGAAAACTGCGAAAACGGGGAAGGTTGCCAACAGTGCTTGGAATGAAAGAGCTTGAGGAGTTTTCTGATCACCATTGAAGCGTCTTCATAGGGTCTTTTTGGTTTCGGCCTTACTTCTAATCTCAGTCTCCCTCGTGGTTGCCTCAAATCCGGCCTCGAGTGAGCTTGCTCTGAAGGCGAGAGTGCGGCTTGAGCTGGCTGAGGCCTTCGTGGCTGTGGCTGAGGCTGAAAGGTTGGGTGGTGATGTGTCGGGGCTCGTGGATGAGCTGAATCAAGCTCTGATTCTCCTTGAGGAGGGTGAGATGAGGAACGATGAGGTTATGTTGCAGGAGGCGCTTTCGAAGGTTGAGGATGTTGTTGCTAGGGCACCGGTCGTGGGGCAGGGTGGGGTGGCTGCGATGCAAGCCCGTACGGTTCAAAGTTTGCTTGTGGTAGGCGTGGTTGTGGCTTTAGGTGTGATTGTGTGGCATTACGAGCCGAAGATCTTCTGGCGGTTGTGGGTTAGGAACAAGCGGAGATGGAAAGTGAAGGCTTGATCGTGGACGAACAAGTTATGGCGGTCGTTCTCGCGGTTCTGGTTATAGTGGGGGTTTTTGCTGGTTCACAAACTTTCTTTGCGGGCAGGGTTGTAGAGCCCTTCTCTGAACTCGGCGTTTTAGGCCCGAAGATGAAGATTGGGGATTACCCGAGGGAACTCATTGTGGATGAGTCATTCACTCTGTACTTGCATGTGGGGAACCATGAAGGAAGGGTGATGTATTACACTCTTTTGGTGAAACTGGGGAATAGGACTACGTCGATTAGTGACGAAGAACCCATGGATGTTTCGGTGTTTGCGAGGTATGAGGTTGTGCTTCTAGACGGAAAGAATTGGACCAGGCCTGTCACCCTTAGCGTCGAAGAGCCCGGGGTGAACTATAGGCTTGTCTTCGAGCTTTGGGCCTACAATGAGGGCGTTCGTGACTTTGTATACCATGGAAGATGGTGTCAGCTCTGGCTGAACGTAACCAAGCCAGCAGTGCCTTGAGGCGTTTGGGACGTGGACAAGCACATAGCTAAGGCTCTTTTGGATGCGGTGAAAAAGACTCCCAGCCCATACGTTGAGGCTTTAGTGAAGGAGGAGGCTGAAAGCTTGGGGGTGGCTAGACACGTTGTGGCTAGGCATCTGTACCAGCTTTGGAGGGATGGCGAGCTGAAGCTTGTAAACCCTCAGCCTCCGTCTAGCTTGGCACAATACGCTGGATCTGTCTATAGCCTGTGGTTTTGGGCTTTAACCCTCTTCATGGTCTTGATTGGCTCAGCTATATATTTGCTGCCTCAGATACCCCCTTACGTTTACTTCCGATACGTCGTGGGATCACTTTTCGTTCTTTATCTTCCAGGCTTCGCCTTGATTGAGGCACTTTACCCTAACAGGGAGGATCTTGAGCCCTTGGAGAGGCTGGCGTTGTCGATCGGTTTGAGCCTCGCCCTCGTTCCTCTGGTTGGGCTGGTGCTCAATTACACGCCTTGGGGTATTAGGCTCGACCCGATTTTCGTGTCACTGGCGTTTCTGACAATTGCGCTCGGCGCTGTAGCGGTGGCTAGGAAGTTCACGTATCTCAAGATGGGAGTTGAAGCAGGCTTTGGGGAGTAGGCTCGTGGGGTTTGGTTTGGCTATGGTGTTCTTCGGGGTACCCTTCACAGCCTTTACGTATTGGATTCTTTCCAGCGTGCCATTGACGGCGCTTGGGCTTGCCTGCGTCATTCTGGGCGCTACGATCATGATCACGCCTTCGAGTCCGGTTCCTAAAGGGGCGATTCGGGCGATGGTGGAGGGCTCCTGCGTGAACGTCGAGACACTTTTGGAGGAGTGTAACGTAACGGAGAAGGCCTTTTATCTCCCGCCTAAGGAAGGTCGAGTTTACGTGTTTGTGCCTCTGAGGTCTAACCCACATCTCCCGGATGCTAGTGAGGTGATGAGGGCGCCGATGCGTGTTATCACAGAAGTGCGTGGTAGTCCGGGTTTACTCATTTTCCCGCCGGGCTCTGAGTTAACTAGGCTTTCCGGACTTAGCTCAGGCTCGGGCTTGGAAGATGCTTTGAGGCACGTTCTCGTTGACTTCGTTGAGGCCGCGGAGTCGGTGAAAGCTGTTAGGGAAGGGGATAAGGTTGTTGTTGATTTAGTGAGGCCTCGTCTAAGGACTGATTTCCCGAGGTTTAGAAGGGTTTTGGGTTCTTTAGTGACGAGTATTGCTGGGTGTGTGCTTGCTTCGTGCCTAGAGTTGCCGGTTGTGTTTGATGAAGAGCAAGGTGATGGGGAGAGAGTTAGGGCGGTCTTTAGGGTGATATCCTAGCATGGACAAGCACAAAGTGTACTTAGTTAGTTTGGCTTCATTGCTATTCTTAATCGTCGTGGGGTTGGCGACTTTGAAGGAGACGAGGCTGGATGTTTATGTGAGCCTCTTTACGGTTAGCTACTTTGTGACTTTGGCGGTCTTTCGTCCTAGGAGGCGAGTATCAGACGTAGTGGGCGCCACCCTTTTCATTGCTTTCAGCCTGATTGTGGCTTTCAAAGTTGCTGAGATACTTCTCAGGTAGCGAAGTTGTCGAAGAAGCGTTTGGCCACATTCTTCTTAATGTTGCTGGTGGCCCTTTTGCCGTTGGTTGCCGGGCTTCCTTTTCCTCGTCATATTGACCCGGTGGAACTCCGTGAGGAGCTACCCCTGCCCGCAGGTTTCTTCCTCCTCTACTCGGAGATTTTGGGCTCCTTGGCTTTAGAAGACTGGGATCAAGTGGTGGCACAGCTTAACCGTGTGGCCCACCTCCACGCCCCTCCAGATATCCGGTTCATCATATCGCGTTTTAACGAGCTTCTGGAAGAGGGCGCTGAGGACCTAAGTCGTGTTAAGTTGCATGTTGGTAACGCCTCTGTCCTCATCGAAAGGGCTAGTTTAAGAGACGCGAGGGATGAACTTGAGGAGGCTGAGTTTCTGTTAGCTAGGGCAGATCGGACGGTTAATGACTTGGAATCTTCTGCAACGCAGCTCGGCAGCATGTTGCAGGTGTCACCTGCACCCCTTTTTGAAGAGATCGTTAGGCTTAGAGGTTTAATTGACAGGTACGCCGTTCAGATATGGAATTTGTTAGAGAGAGTGAAGGAGTTTCAGTCTAGATTGCTTGTAGAGACTGTTTTAACGATTCAAGCGGACGCCTTAAGAGTCCCGTTGGGCTCAAGGCTAAGCGTTTGGGGTTTCCTCACTACGGTTGATGATCGTCCCTTATCTTCGAGAGCTGTTGACATCTACTTTGATGGGGCTAAGATAAGCAATGTAACTACAGACGAGTATGGACGCTATTCATTTGGGTTTAGCGTACCCTACGTCTACAAGGATAGAGTGGTCCTCCATTCCTCTTATTTTCCTAGAGACTTGGATTTTGGGCGCTACATCCCTTCTTCATCCAATGTTTTAGTTATTGGGCTTAGGTACGATAAGCCAGTTTTGACGGCAGAGACGCCGAGAAACGTTTATCCAAGCCTAAATTTCACGGCCTCAGGGCGGCTAACTCTTTACAATGAACCGCTTTCCGGCTTTAAGATTAGGGTTAGTGGACTGAGACAAATGATTGAGACAGTAACCAAGACTGATGGGAGCTTCTTAACGGACTTTCTGGTGCCTCTCGATGCTCCCAGCGGCGAGGCAATTATCAACGTTGAGGCCACTCCGAGAGGGATCGTGGGCCCAGCATCCACTACGCTTAACTTAAATGTTGTAAGGATTCCAGCGGAGGTGGAGGTGGAAGCACCTAGCTTCGCCTTGTCTGGTCAGAGCTTGACGATAAAGGGTAAAGTGATCACCACGGATGGAAGCCCGCTTCCGGGTTCGAGGGTGGATATGCGAGTTGGCGAATTGTCATCGTTAGCAGTGAGCTCGGACGATGGTTCCTTCGAGTTCGTCCTCGGTGTTCCGTTAGTCGCCTTTACCGCTCAATATGAGTACGTGGTTTTGGTGGCTCCCAAGGAGCCTTGGATCACACCCTCCCTGAAGAAGGGAAACGTCTTTATCGTGAACGTTTTTAGCCTTGGCACGGTGCTTGGGTCCATCGAAGTATTCACAGGCGCACTACTCGGGACTACTTTAACATTAGGCGTTGGGAGGCGCCGACGAGGACACGATATGACTCTTCTGGAGGAGGAGACAGAGGCCCCCAAGCATGTTATGGGGGCTGTTGAGGTTAGTCAGCTTATGGGCGTGCAAGCTCATTACTGGAAGGCTGTGGCCATGGTCTCCAAGTTTACGGGGGTAGCTATGGAGCTGAGCTTCACTATTCGGGAGTACATCGGGCTTGTGAAGGAGAAGTTGGGGGAAGCCTTTGCCTCCTTTGAGCGTCTGAGCTTGTTGTATGAGAGGTGGCTTTATAGTCCTCTGCTTATGGGTGGAGAGGAGTCTTTGGCTGAGAGGTGCCTTAGAGAGCTTATTGAGGGCTTGGGGCTTGAGGGCTAGAAGAACAATGACTCTTGGGCTGAGTGTAGCTGTCATAGTTGTTCTCGGCTTAGCTTGGGTTATACCTCCTATGGATGACTTTCGTTTAGAGAACCCTTACTGGAACGGTTTGTCAGAGCTGGATTCAAGGACTCATCCCTTCGTGGTTTCAGACCTGCCAAGATTATCAAATTTGGTGCTGAGGCCTTCCGACTCGGTGCTTTTGATGTTGGGCCCTTCGAAACCTTTCACAGATGAGGATGTGGATTCGGTTAGGGGTCTATTAGAGGCAGGTGGCTTGGTGATCCTTGCTGAAGATTTTGGCGTGGGCAATGAACTGCTTGAGGGGCTTGGTATTGAGGCACGTTTTTCAGGTATGGTTTTGCTAGACCCTCTCTTTAAGGACAGGGACTCTCGGATGCCGAGGATGATAGACTTCACGGTTTCGCGTTACACGCAGGGTCTCTCAGCTTTGACGCTCAACTATGCGACTGTGCTCACCGATGTCGGGGATGGCGTGAGGGTTATAGCCCGTTCCACGGCGTTCAGCTATCTGAGTGAGGATCTGAGTGCTGCGCCTGAAGAGGCTGAGGTTGTTGGTCCCCTCCCTGTGATGGCTGAGGTTGGGTATGGTGGAGGTAGCTTGGTTCTTATCTCTGACTCGAGCCTTTTCATCAACAGTATGCTGGATAGGGATGACAACGGTGCCTTATTAAGAAATCTGGTTGACGGTAGAGTGGTCTATGTGGACGTTTCCCACTGGACTCCTTCCCTGCTGACGCAGTTTAAGGGCGTTCTTGCGCGAGTGTATGACGTTGCGGGTGCGACAGAGATAAAGTACGGTCTGGTGGTTGTGCTTGCGGTGATAGTCTCTAGTGTCAAATGGCGAGGTAAAGAGGTGAAAGAGGACAAGGATGAGGTGGAGGATGCCTTGAAGGAGCATCCGGAGTGGGACAGGGCTTTGCTTGAGAGGCTGAGGCGTTTGAGGGATGAGTATGGAGTTCGGTGAAGCGGCTAGTAAGATTCACATGATCAGAGAAGGAGTGGGCAGGGTTATCGTAGGGAAGGAGGATGTCGTAGACGCTTTGCTTGTAGCCTTCATCGCTGAGGGCCATGTCCTCTTGGAGGGGGTTTCAGGCATCGGTAAGACTTTGTTGGCGAGGTCTTTCGCTCAGGCTATTGGAGGGAAGTTTAAGAGGATCCAGATGACCCCAGACCTTTTGCCCGCTGACATCGTGGGAACGAACGTTTACAATCCAAAAGACGGCAGTTTCAGTCTTAGGCGTGGCCCAATCTTCGCGAATGTCATCTTGGCTGACGAGTTGAACAGGGCTACTCCCAAGGTTCAGGCTGCGTTCATCGAGGCTATGCAAGAGAGGCAGGTGACGATCGAGGGAAATACGCTTCCGCTGGAGAGACCCTTCATGGTAATTGCCACCCAGATGCCTTATGGCACGGCTGGGACCTTCCCGTTGACCGAGGTGCAGATGGATCGTTTCGCGTACAGGATTGATGTTGGCTACCCGACCGAGGACGAAGAGGTGGAGGTTGTCAGCCGCATTGACCTGATCGAGTGGCTTAATGTCGATCCAGTCATGATTTCCGACGAAATGATCGAGCTCGTTGAGTTGGCGAAGTCGATATACGTTCATGAGAGGGTTAAGCGGTACATCGTTAACATGGTTTCCAAGGTTAGGGGCAGCCCATACGTTCGCAGTGGACCTAGTCCAAGGGCTTCCATTTGGCTTTTCAAGGGTTCGAGGGTAAGGGCTTTGCTGGAAGACCGGGAATACGTTATTCCAGACGACGTGAAGGCGCTTGCATCGCATGTCATACCACACAGAGTTCAGTTGAAGCCCGAGGCTGAGGCTGAAGAAGTTTCGGTTAAGAAGTTGATAGAGGAAACGCTTAAGGAAACACCTGTCCCGAAGGGGTTGGAGCCCAAAAACCGGTAGTTCATGGGTCAAAAAGTTTTGTCTAAGAGTAGTCTCACCGATAAGGGATGGAAGGCGGTTTTCGCTTCAGTAGCCTTCAGTATGTTGGCTTTGTTATTTAGGGATCCACTTATCTTGATTGGAGCCCTAGCTCTCGATTTGTTATTGCTCTACGAGGCTACGGCAGTTAAAGGCGTAGTTGGAGGGCTTCGAAGCCTTGTCAAGGTTGAGCCGGACAGGTTCGAGATGGCGACTTATGCTGGGAAGCCTTTCACCTATGATCTTAAGGTGGACTTGTCTGCAGGTTTGCCGCTTCGGTTTGAGAGCCCTGTTAAAGGCGGGACCTACCGCTTCGACTTAAAGGCTCTTGGTTGTCTTGCGGTTGGGCGTGGCGTTGCTAGGTTGAGGTTTGAGTTTCTGCCTAGGCTGGCTGGTCTGTATGGTTCCGAGGGATTGAGGGTGTGGGTTAAGGGGAGGCTTGGATGGGTTGAGGGGGTTGGTGAGGTTCCTTTCAAGATGACTTTGAAGGTTTATCCTCGTGTGTTGGCTGCAGCTATAGCTGCGACTAGGTTTCTTTTGGTTGCTGGTGGTTTGGGTGCTGGGGAGCAGCCGACTGAGTTGAAGGGGGCTGGGTTGGACTATGCGGATTCAAGGGAGTATCTACCCGGGGACACGCTTCGCCACATGGATTGGAAGGCGACGGCGAGGCTTGGGAGGCTGGTGGTGAAGGAGTTCTATGTTGGTGGCGGCACGGGTGTGCATCTCGTGTATGAGGCCGTGGCGCCTGACCCTATTTCCCTCGATGAGCTTTCAGCAGCCTTCTTGAACTCGGTGTTGGCTGTGGCAGATCAGGGGCTTCCGCTTGGGTTGATGGTTCACGACGGTGAGAGGGTTCTGCTACGGGTCACTCGCGCTCAACCGGCTTTGGCGGTTGCACTGGCTCTGCAGTATGTGCTACAGATTGCGGAGGTTTATCCTGAGGAGCTTTATAGTGTTCTCGAGCCTAATTCAGCCAGCGAGCTTAGGAGAATTCTTGAAGGCTTGGATGAGACGCCTTTGCGTGAGCTACTTGAGGCTGAGCTTAGGGCGGTTAGAGAGGCGGTTACTGAGCCTTACAGGGTTTTGGAGCAGATGCTGAGTGAGGGTGGCGAGCGAGCTCAACTCGTGTTGGCGAGCTCTCTTTCGAGGGATCCCTTGCCAGTTTTGGAGCTTGCGAGCATAGCGCAGCGGAGAGGCTGCTTTCTGCTTGTTTTGCAGCCGACAAGACCTTGGGTTGGAGCCAAGAGCCTTGAAGAAGCCTATAGGCTTTATGAGCGTTATGCGAGGATGAATAGAACTTTGGAGAGCCACGGGGTTCCGGTTGCCGCATCGGCTGAGAAGCTTTCACGCCATGTCTTGGCTGTTGAAGCCTTAGCAAAGTTTGCTAGGTAAGGGCAAGGTGTTGAGCGAGCTTCTTTTACACTTTGCGATACCCTTCGCAGCCTTCTCGTATTTTAGGAGACCTAGAAAGGCGTTTGTGGCTTCGTTCATAGCGTTGCTCCCGGATGCTGATGCTTTGTTAGTCGGGGTTCATAGATCTGCGTCGCACTCGTTTGTGGTGGTCTTGGCTTTGTGTGGAATAACGCTCCTGTTGATTAGGGTTGTGAGGCCTAGGCTACTTGGGCTTGGGTTGCTCGCTACCTTGGGGTTGTCGAGCCACCTTTTACTGGACTTGTTCACAACCTACACGCCCACATTCTGGCCGCTGGTGAGCTGGTCCCTCTTCATAAGTTTAGATGGAGGGGTCTATGTATCGGAGAGCGTGAACCTAAAGGTGAGCCTAAGCGTGTCCACAATGACAACGGCATTTACTCCTTTTACGGTCTTAGACGCCCCTGTCTTTACGAGTGAGGGGTTCGCGGTATCGCTGATATTGATTGGGTCCGTCTTTGCGAACATGTACTCAGATGAGCTCAGGGGCCTTTTTGGAAGAGTTGTACGAAGAGCAACAAGCGTGTCTCAGGGTTCTAAGTAAAGACTACTGATGGTTATATTAATTGATTATAAGTAGAACTCCTTTCCGTCTGACCTTAGGCGGGGGTGGGACGGACCTGCCGTCCTACTATTCCAAGTTTGGTGGCTTTGTCGTAAGTTCAGCTATTGATAAGTACGTGTACCTGGTGGTGAAGAGGAGGTTTGAGGAGGAGGTTCGTTTAAGCTATTCCATAACCGAGATTGTGGATGCTGTTGACCGTATCCAGCATCCTATAGTGAGGGAGGCTTTAAGGCTTCTTGGGCTTAGGGATCACCTTGAAATCGTCTCGATTGGTGATGCGCCCTCGAATACGGGGCTTGGATCCTCCGGTAGCTTCACGGTTGGTCTCCTCCACGCTTTGCACATGTATGGTGGAAAAAACCCGTCGCGCCAGGAGCTGGCTGAGGAGGCCTGCCGAATAAACATGGAGATTCTTAAGGAGCCTAGCGGCAAGCAAGATGAGTATGTCTCTGCCTTTGGAGGCTTTGTGTGCCTTAACATAGGTAGAGACGGCAGGGTTGAGGTGTCTCCGTTGAGAATACCTGCTGAGGCTGTCTCGGAGCTTGAGAACAACCTATTGTTCTTCTACACTGGCATTAAAAGAGAAGCTTCTGACGTGCTTCAGGATCAGCAGAGCGCTGTGGAGAGGGATGAGGCTGGGAGCGTGGAGGCTATGCACCGTATAAAGGAGATAGGGTTTAAGGTAAAAAGGGCCCTTGAAAGAGGCGACGTAACGGAGTTTGGTAATCTCCAGCATGAGCACTGGCTGGCAAAGAGGAGCGTCTCATCTAAAATGTCAAACCCGCTTATTGATAAGTGGTATAGGATGGGGCTTGAAAGCGGTGCTATAGGTGGTAAGATCATGGGCGCAGGAGGAGGCGGCTTCCTCATGTTCTACTGCGAGGATACCAGGGATCGTGTGAGGAAAGCTATGGTTGGGGAGGGCTTGGAAGAGGTCAGGTTTAGGCTCGGAAGCGAGGGCTCCAAAATCATCATCAACCTCTAGGTGGTTTCATGAATAACAAACAGATGATTGACCCTTACCTCCGAGAGTTGGAGCATATAATCGAGCGTATCTCGAAGGAGGACATAGAGAGGGTTATAGAGCTCCTATACGAGGCTTGGAGAACTGGAAAACAAGTTTTCTTAGCCGGAAACGGCGGCTCCGCGTCAACAGCCACCCACTTCGCAAGCGACTTAGCGAAGTTCACTTCAGTGGAGGGTCGGAAGAGGTTTCGAGCCATGGCTTTGACAGACAACGTGTCTCTAGTTTCGGCGCTTACCAACGACCTTGGCTGGGAGAACGTCTACGTGGAGCAGTTGAAGAATCTTATGCGTGAAGGCGACTTTCTTGTGGTTATAAGTGTTCACGGAGGTTCAGGAGCTGACAAGGCAGGTCCGTGGTCTCAAAACCTTCTGAAGGCAGCCAAGTTTATTCGGGATAACGGTGGCAAGGTTGTTGGGTTAGCTGGCTTCGATGGAGGTATCTTAAAGAAGATGGCTGACGCTTGCATAGTTGTGCCCATAAATTCGACACCGCATGTGGAAGGCTTCCACGTGGTGTTGACTCACCTTATCTGCGCTAGGCTACGTGAATTGATAGCTGAATCGTGGAATGAAACGCATTATTGTCTGGGCAGATAGTAAAAGCGACAACGTTGAACAAGCTCGCGAGAAGCTTAAAAAATTCTTGCGCTTAGCAGGGCTTAGGTACACGATAGTCGAGGTATGTGAGCTCATAGAACCGGAAGATAGCAAATGATTAAGCGTGCGCTAGTAGAAGAGGCAATGAAACAACGGGCTATCTTTCTTGACAGGGACGGCGTTATTAACGAGATTGTTTACTTCCCGGAACTCGGTCTGGCAGATTCTCCTCTTAATCCTAGGCAGTTTAGGTTGAAGCCTGGTGTCGCCGAGGCGATCAAGGTTTTCAACCAGCTAGGTTTGAAGGTTGTTGTTGTCTCGAACCAACCCAGCGTAGCGAAGGGTAAGATGACCGAGGAGGCCTTTAGGAAGATTAGATTGAAGATGAGGAGGGAGCTTGAGAAGAGGGGTGCGCGTATAGACGCTGAGTATTATTGTTTTCATCATCCCTTGGCGAGGGATGCTAAGTATAGGGCTAACTGTGAGTGTAGGAAGCCTCAGCCGGGTCTGCTTTTAAGGGCTGCGAAGGATTTGGGGCTGGACCTTTCAAGGTGTTATATGGTGGGGGATAGCTTGACGGATGTGAAAGCTGGCAAGGCCGTTGGCTGCAGGTCCTTTTTGATAGGCTATTTGAAATGTGACTTGTGTAGACTCATGGAAGATGAAGGCATTAAACCGGACCTCATCGTTCCCAGCCTACTTCACGGGTCCAAAATAATCGAGAGAGAGGTGAATAGAACTGGAAATATTCCTTGACACGGCAAGTGTGAAAGAGATAAGAGAGATATTGCCTTGGGGCATCATCAGTGGCGTGACGACAAATCAGAAGATCTTCTTGGCTGAGAAAGGCATCAACTTCAGGGATAGAGTTTTCGAAATTCTGACTCTCGTGGACGGACCTCTGAGCGTGGAGCTGACGAAAACAGCTGGTAGCGACGACGAGTTAGTGGACGAGGCTAGGGAGTACTCAAGTTGGAACCCTAAGAACATCGTGATTAAGGTTCCCATGTTTGGGGATGGCAGAGGTCTTCGAATCATCAATAGGCTCAGCGGAGAGGACATCAAAACGAACGCAACCTGTTTGATGATGACGAACCAGGTGTTGCTGGCCTCCATAGCCGGAGCCACCTACGCGAGCATCTTCTTCAACCGTGTGGTGGACTCTGGCGGGGATCCTCGAGGAGTTATCAGAGAATCAAGGACCATCATAGACAGGGGAGGCTTCCCGACGAAGATCATTGTTGGAAGCATACGCAAACCTGAAGATGTAAACGAGGCGGCGGTAGCGGGAGCCCACATTATAACAATTCCATACAAGATCCTTGTCCAGATGCCGTACCATTGGAAGACCGAGGACACCATCAAAGAGTTTGACCAGGCTTGGCAAGAGTTTAAGCAGGCTGAAGGGCGTATAGCTGCGTCTAGTTGAGAAACATGATGAGAGGGAAATGTGATTGATTGGCAAGAGGCGCGATGAAGCGGATAACATTGTAGATCGACTGCGAGGATAAGAACGTGGGGTCTGTTAAGGAGAGGCTTGAGGCTATGCTTAGGGCAATTGAGGATAAGTATACAATAGCGCGCGCTTAAGCTTATCACATTATACATTTATTAGGCCAAACTCTTCCTCTTTCCAAGCAATCCCAAAGATACCTGCGAGGCAGCATAGCAGAGGGTTCTAGCGGTTAGTAAACATCGTCTGAAAAAAAATTGAGCATACAACAACTATCTAACGTTTGTATTCTAATACCCACGTTAAATGAGGCTGAAGGGATAGGACCAACCATAAAGGAGATTACACAGTCTTTGAGTAAGCCTGAGGTCGTGGTTATTGATGCGAATAGTGACGATGGGACTTCACGGATTGCCCTCGATTTAGGTGCCAAAGTGATAATACAGCAAGGGCGGGGTAAGGGAAGTAGTGTTAGTCAGTTCCTTCAACATGTCAATCAGAAAACAAAATACTTGGCCATTATAGACGGCGATTATACATACCCAGCTAACTACATACATCGGATGCTTGAAATTCTGGAATATGACCAAGATGTAGGGATGGTAACTGGGGATAGGTTTAACGGTGTTAGTATAAAGAATCTTTTGTCGAATCCTTATTATTTTGGGAATAAATCTCTTTGCCTAGCCCACCGCATCCTAAATGGAGTTAGGCTTAAGGACCCCCTTACGGGTATGCGTGTAATAAGGTACGAGCTCATTAGAGACTTTAGTCCTAAGGCTAGAGGTTTTGATATTGAGGTTGAACTCAATGATCTTATCTGTAGAAAAAGATACAAAATAGTTGAGGTTCCTATACAATACCGTCCAAGACTAGGAAAGAAAAAGCTGAAGATAAAGCATGGATTTGTGATATTTGCTAGGATCGCTATTATGGCAGTTCAACGATTCCTGCAATCATGACAAAGTCTATTAAGTCGCAAATTTCTTGCCGGCAAGTACGAACCAAGATATGATCATTATTACATCCAAAAATGAGAGATTATGGCAGAACTTACTAATGAATGATAAGAGTTTAACTCATTAAGAAAAGATCATGGCAGTGTCAATGAAGGATGAACGAGGAAAAGGGGAAAGAGCTTTTAAGAGTTTTCGTCTCGGGCGGAGCAGGGTTTATTGGTAGTCACCTTGTCGATAAATTGATGACTTTAGGGCACACGGTTACCGTTTATGATAACCTTAGTTCTGGGAAAGTTGAATTTATTGAACATCATTTCGGCAATCCGAAGTTTAAATTCATTAAAGCTGACATGTTGGATTTGAAAATTTTGACTGACAATATCAAAGGACATGATGTAATCTTCCACTTGGCGGCTAATCCAGAAGCGAGAGAGGGCATATATAAAACTAATCTCGATCTCGAGCAAAATACTATTGCAACATATAATGTCTTGGAGTCTATGAGAAGGAACAACATAAAGAAAATAGTCTTCACGTCAAGTGGGACAATCTATGGTGAAGCGCCCTTTGTTCCCATCAAGGAAGATTACGGTCCACTTCTACCCATATCTCTCTATGGTGCCAGCAAACTGGCGTGCGAAGCATTAATATCAGGCTTTTGTCATCTCTTTGATATTCAGGCGTGGATCTTCAGGCTTGGTAACGTGATTGGTCCTAGAGCAACACACGGCGTAATTTTTGACTTAATAAACAAATTGAGGAAAAACTCTTCCATACTCGAGGTTTTAGGAGATGGCGGCCAAACAAAGCCGTACATATACGTAGATGATTGTATAAACGGGATCCTTTTTGGCTTTCAGAATGCAAACGAAAAAATAAATGTGTTTAATCTCGCAACTTCGACCGTTACAAGCGTAAAGGATATTGTCAAATCAATTTTAGAAAAAATGGAATGCCAAAATTCACAAGTTGAATACACCGGTGGAAGGAGAGGCTGGCCCGGCGATATCCCAGAGGTCTTAACGAGCGTTGAAAAGCTAAGGAAACTGGGATGGACGGCTAAACTCACATCAGATGAAGCTGTTATGAAGGCTATGAATTGCCTAATTTGATTGATGGACTTGCAGCAATAGTTATGTGTTGAATGATGGTGTTAAGTGATATTTCGGTTGTTATATCGACTTACACTATAGATAGGTTTAAGTATGTTTCAAATTGCATTGAATCCTTAGAGAGACAAACATTACCTCCCAAAGAAATTATTCTAGTTTTAGATCCGAGTAGGCCCCTTCAAAAATATTACACATCGCGTATTACAGGTAACGTTAAGGTCATGATCCCTGAGAGAACTGGGTTATCTAATGCTAGGAATGTCGGTGTTAAGGGTGCTATTAGCAGGATAGTCGCTTTTATTGATGATGATGCAGTAGCAGCTGAGGATTGGTTGCAAAATTTAGTTAAGAACTACGATAATCCGAAGGTTTTAGGTGTGGGTGGCATTATTAAGCCTATGTGGGAAGACGGAAGTCCTAGCTGGTTTCCAGAAGAATTGTACTGGATTGTGGGCTGTTCCTACAGAGGGCTTCCTGAAAGTAAATCCTATGTGAGAAACCCCATTGGTTGCAATATGTCATTTAGGAAAGATATCTTTGAGAGGGTTGGATGCTTTAAGCCTGACGTTGGTAGGGTCGGCAAAAAATTAAGTGCAGGTGAGGAAGTAGTGCTCTCAACTAGGATCTTAAGGGAAATTCCTGGATCGAAGATTCTCTATGATCCCTCCGCTGTGGTATACCATAAGGTTCCAAAGGAAAGGGTGAGTTTAGGATACGTCTTGAAGAGGTCATTCCATCAGGGCATTGCGATCAGTATGTTTAGCAGTATGGGTATTTTGACTACGGAATCCAGCTATCTCAAATACCTACTTAAAACATCCATCCCTTCAAGACTAAAGCATATTTATAGATTGAAAAATCTGCTTCAATTGCTGTTACTTGTCACTTCAATGTGCGCGGTTTTAGCAGGGTTTTTCATCGGTAGTTTAAGACGCTCTGAGGTATAGGTAAGTAGTCGATACCATGACGGCCCTAACTCAGGAAGAAAGCTTGTTGCAGAAATTGGAGGAAAAGAGAATACTGGTGACCGGGGGGGCTGGCTTCATAGGCTCACATGCGGTGAAACAACTCTCTGGAACTGGGGCACTGGTGACAGTTCTCGACAACTTCTCCTCAGGGAAACCCTCATATGTACCGGCAGTGCATAATGTAAAAATTGTTGAAGGAGATATATGCGACAGAAAAATGGTTGAACAGGTTGTTAGAGATCAAGAGATCGTGATTCATCTAGCTGCTCTGCCTTTCATCCCTGACAGCTATTATTTTCCAGATGAGTTCTTCAGGGTCAATACGATGGGGACTTTGAACATGTTGCAGGCCTCCATCCGATCAGAAACCGTAATGAGGTTTATCCAAGTCTCCTCAAGTGAGGTCTATGGCACTGCTAAGTATGTACCAATGGATGAGAATCATCCAACGTTTCCCCACTCTACATATGCTGTAAGCAAGCTTGCCGCTGATAGGCTTGCATTTACGATTCATAAGGAACATAATTTTCCAGTTGTAATAATAAGACCATTCAACTGCTACGGTCCTAATATCACCCAGCCCTACATAGTACCAGAGATAACAGTACAGCTGTTAAAAAAAGACTCGCTAGTCTTAGGCAAGATGGAGAGTTCCCGCGACTTTACTTATGTAGAAGACACCGCTAGAGGAATAATAATTGCATCTGTAAGCGATGGATTGATAGGAGAAACAATTAACCTTGGCTCAGGAAAAGATATTAAAATTAAAGATTTGGCTTATTTTATAGCATCCATTATGGGTAAAAGAATTGAAATAACGCTGGATGGCTCAAGGTTAAGGCCCTATGATGTGGAGAGACTAGTCTGCGATTGGAGTAAGGCTAAGAAACTACTAGGGTGGCAACCTAAGGTTTCCCTTAAAGATGGTTTTAGAAGGACTATTAATTGGTTAATAGCAAACACCGAGATAGTCCAGAAGTGGGTTCCTTATAAAGAGAAATACCAAAAGAAGGTTTAGGAAATGATGTTTAAGAAGATATTTGTTCCGGGAGGAAATGGATTTTTAGGAAGCAGAGTAGCTAGGAAGTTAAAAGAAAAAGGTTTAAATTTTGTACCTTTATCTTTGAGAGACGGTTTTGATTTCCGTGACTTTGAACAAACGAAAAGATTATTTGAGAAGGAGAAATTCGATGCGGTGATTAACTGTGCAGCTTTTGTCGGTGGAATCCAATTCGGTTATGAAAGGCCAGGAGAGATATTTTTCAATAATATCTTAATGTCTACCAATCTAATGGAGATTTCTCGCATAACAGGTGTAAAAAGATTTGTCAATCCGATAGCGAATTGTACATACCCAGAACAACTGAAGGAGCTTAAAGAAGAAGGATGGTGGGATGGCCCGCTTCACGAATCCGTGTTAGTCTATGGATTTGTAAGAAAAGCAAGCTGGGTTCAAAGCTGGGCATGCCATAAACAATATGGCTTTGAAACCATAAACCTTATTTTGCCTAATATGTATGGTCCTGGAGACCACTTTGATGAGGTACGTTCTCATGCGCTCGGGGCTTTAATAAAGAAGTTTGTGGAGGCTGAGATAAAAAGCCTACCTCAAGTTGTTGTATGGGGCACTGGTAAGCCGGTAAGGGAATGGCTCTACATAGATGATGGAGCTGAAATCCTTATAAAGGCGCTCGAAATAGAGCCGACGATAGAGCCTATTAATGTAGGAGTAGGCGAGGGAATTTCCATTTCTAAACTTGCCCAGTTAATAAAGGAGATAGTAGGTTATGAGGGGGATATCGTCTTTGATACGTCGAGGCCAGATGGAACTCCTTGTAAAATAATGGACAATACTAGACTTAAGAAAATTTTTAACTGGGTGCCCTCTACAAGTTTGAGAGAAGGAGTAGAAAAAACAGTAAGATATTATGAGAAAAATATGAAACAAAGTGAGTGATAATGATCCCTCAATTTGAACCATGGCTTGGAGAAGAAGAGTTAGCTCAAATAACTGAATGTATTAAGGCGAAATGGATAACTGGTGGACCAAAAGTCAGAGAGTTTGAGAGAAAGATCGCTGAGCTTTGTGTTGTTAAGCATGCCATAGCAGTATGTAATGGGACTCTCGCTTTGTATATGGGACTTAAGGCTTTAGGAATCGGCGAAGGCGATGAGGTTATTGTGCCTGACTTCACCTTTATTGCCAGCGCTAATGCCGTGGTACTAACTGGAGCAAAGCCGGTATTTGTCGATGTCAACCCAAAAACTTTTAACATCGAACCGGGATACGCTGCGAAGGCTATTACCCTACGAACAAAAGCGATCATGCCTGTCCATATTTATGGGCAAGCTGCAGATATGGATGCAATTTGTGATGTAGCAGAAAGGCACGGTCTCTACATAATAGAAGATGCTGCTCAGGGGGTAGGCGTTACATTTAAAGGAAAACATACCGGTAGCTTTGGAGAAGTTGGCTGTCTCTCATTCTACGCTGATAAGACAATAACTACCGGTGAGGGAGGAATGGTGTTGACGAATAATGATGAAATAGCTCAAAAATGCCTTATATTAGAACATCAGGGAAGAACAGGAAGAGGGATATACTTCCATGAACACATTGGCTATAACTTTCGCCTTACCGATCTTCATGCTGCTGTTGGGTTAGCTCAACTATCCAAGCTGCCAACTATTATCGAGAGGAAAAAAAGAAACGAGAAGTTATATAGAGAGTTCCTTAAAGATGTTGGGGGCGTTAAGTTTCCTTACACTGACCCCAGAGGGTTTAATGTTCCTTTCCGCATAAACATACTAGTAGACGATCCCGAGGCGCTGAGTAATTTTTTGCAGGCAAATGATGTTGGATCAAGGCGGTTTTTCTATCCCCTACATATGCAGCCCTGTTACAATATCGAAGGCAATTTCCCGAACTCCGTAAATGCTTATGAACGAGGCTTATCCCTTCCCTCAGCCGTAACCCTGACTGAACAACAGATTGAACACGTTTGCGAAAAGATAAAGGAGTTCTTCAAAGGAAGGTAAAGATGTTCGAAAAGATTTTAAGACGCAGGGAGCCTCCACACCTTTACACTTTAGACATCCCCCGCCTTCTCATAAAGGCGGTTAGATTGAAAAATCATGAAAAGTTTGACCTTTTAGACTTAGGTTGCGGAGACGGTGCCAAACTGTTTGCTTTAAAGCAAAGAGGCTTACTTAAGAATGCTTATTCTATAGTAGGCGTGGACATTTCCCCTGAACGAGTTGGAACCGTGGAAAGGAAAATTGAAGGAGTTAAGGGAATAGTGTCTGATGCTTACTGTGTCAAAGAGCTAGGTGAAAATAGCTTTGACATCATTATCTGTTCGTCGTTAATTGAACACGTAGAAAATGACCTTCTCTTACTTAAAGAGATAAGAAGACTGCTTCGACTTGGTGGGGTCGTTTTTTTCCATACTTCTTTAAAGAAATGGTATGGATTTTGGCTCTACAGAAGGAATGGTAAGTTTGTATTAGCTCCAGAACATGTCAGAGATTACCCCTCAAAGGAGGAACTCTTAAACCTAGTTAAGAGTGCAGGCTTTAGAGTGATCGATTATAAGGTTTATCCTCATAGAGGGTTCTCCCTAGAAGATGCACTTGTTTTACTGCGTCATAATTTTGAATGGATCGGATCTTCCTCGTTTATTGAAAACGATCAAAAACGTCGTGAAGCCTTGAGAAAGCTTAGATTGCCGATAAAGCCCATAGGTTTTTCTCTTATCGATGTACTAGCTGAAAAGTACATGTAGGAATAGAAAAATGTATAGCTTTTATGATAAATTGGCGGTCTACTATGATATATTGTATATCGACAAAGATTATGAGAAGGAATGCGACTTTTTGGAAGAGTTATTCAAATCTTTCGCAACAAAACCTGTAAAGGATGTCCTAGACATAGGATGCGGAACAGGTGGTCATACGCTGGTTCTTGCGAAAAGAGGATATCGTATGACAGGAATAGATATCTCGCAACAGATGATAGACAAGGCTAGGCATAAAGTCTCTAAAGCTGGCTTAAAAGTTCCGTTTTACACAGCAGATATGAAGAATTTTAATCTAGACGCCAAATTTGATGCATGTATCTGTATGTTTGCGGGTATAAGCTATCTTGGCTCATACAAGGAGTTGCAGAGAGCTTTCATGAGTATAAGAAGACATCTTCGCAAAGACGGTTTATTTATATTTGACTTCTGGAATGGCACAGCCGTCATAGCGCAACGACCCTCTACTAGAGTTCGGATAGCAAACGTGAATTCTAAAGGACGAATAATAAGGATTGCAACGCCTGAGGTCAGCTACGGGGACCAAGTGTGCAAGGTAAATTACCACGGTATTGTAATGCAGAACAACTTTGTTGTGGACGAATTTGAGGAGATACATAACTTCAGGTTCTTCTTCCCTGCGGAGATGAAGACCTATTTACAAGAGAATGGTTTCACAGTACTGAAGATGTGCCCAACTCTTAATTTGAATAGTCCTCCGAACGAAGTTGATTGGTACCTTACAGTCGTAGCAAGACGAATCGATTAAGCATAACTTACTGATTTAATAAAAGAAACTGAATGAAAATTCTTCAAATCTTGCATCGACCGCCATGGAATATCGGCGGTATAGAACGATTTGTAAGTGAAATATCTCTACGACTCAAGGAGTACTTTGATGTAGAAGTGTTCTGTACGGATGTTAGACCTACCAAAGTCGACATGTATGGCATACCAGTTAAAGCATTTAAAGCATTTGACAAGAGTTATTGCTTCTCATTAGATTTATATAAAGCGGTTAAAGAGGCTGAATGTGATGTGATCCACGTCCATAATGTCGGTTCTTTCGCCCCGCTCACGGCGTTAGCAGCCAGATCGCGACCTATTTATGTTTTAAATCCACATTTTCATATCAGGTCATCCAAGCTCATCTTTAAAGTGGGTAGAGCCTTGTATAATCGTCTGGTAGGTAGTCTCATATTTAAGAGAGCACATATTGTAGTATGCGGCTCTTATAGAGAAAAGAGAAGTATTATTTCGCTCTTCACGATACCGTCTGGAAAGGTCAAAGTTGTTCCTGGAGGTATAGACATTCCGGCAATCAAGGCAGCTAAGCCCTATAATATCAGCGAAAATATTATCCTTTATGTGGGTAGGCTTGAAAAATATAAAAACGTTGACTTGGTAATAAAAGCTATGAAAGTATTGCCTCCTGATTATAGATTTTACGTAGTGGGGAGAGGTAGTAATGAGCTCGTTTTAAGAAGAATGATCGAGCATATGAAGTTGGATGACCGTGTTAAGTTACTTGGGCATCTGTCGACTAATGAGGTTTACAGATTAATGAAGACCGCTGTAGCTTTAGTAAATCCCTCCGATGTGGAATCCCGTAGTTTAACATGTATAGAAGCGCTAGCCGCTGGGACACCTGTAGTTGCGAACAACGATGGCTGCGGCCTAGAGGAGACAGCGGATCGATTTAAACACTATACTGTATTGATCCCCTTCAAGCGAATGTCGTCAAAAATGATAGCGCAAGCGATAATCTGCGCTTCTAATATCAATGTAGATGTAGATTTATCGGAGTTCGATTGGAGTAGAGTGTGTCAAAGGTATATGAAGATATACTTAGACGGTGTTGCGCTAAGCGGGTGAGCATTGTAGTAATGCTAGACCTGCTGGCGGCGCTTTTCTCGAAGGCTGGTTACAACTTTTAAGGTAAAGCGTAAAGTTTGCAAGCACAAAAAAAGCTGAACGTATTGTACCTTCATGAAGCATATCTCCCAAAGATTTACGCAAAGAAAATCATCTCAGAGGGGGAAATGCGCCTCATACAAGAATTCGATTTTGTCGAAAGGATCTTCGCACTGGGAATGGGCGGATTATACGTGGGTATAAACTCTGGAATGGCGGAACCTAAGATAAAGGTTATTCAGGTACCCATGTTTAGAGGTCTGAGGAGTGGACAATACCCCATATATCATCCAATAATATTTATCGCTGCGTTATGGGTGCTCAAAAGACGTAAGATCGATATGGTTCATGCCACGGGGCCAATGTGGAGCGGGCTTGTGGCTTTGGTCATTTCAAAGATTGTAAAGTTACCCTTTGTTGTGGAGATAAGAACCAACTATTCTCAGATGATCCATCACTATTTCAAGCGGGTTCCTATGCTGCTTAAGCGTTTCATTGTAAATCGAATAGTGACTTTAACATTAGTTCGTTGTAACTGCGTTATAGCCAATAGTCATTATCATGCTAAAGAGTGCATCAAGGTCGCTGTACCTCCCGAAAAAGTGTCTGTTGTAAATCCTGGTATAATATTCGATCACAGATGTATAAAAGAATGGAAGCGTAATCGGTTAAACAGTTTTACAATTGGATTCGTAGGTAGATTAGTTGAATCAAAAGGTGTTGAATACCTAATTAGAGCGGCTAGCTACCTTGTGAGAGAGAAAGGATTACTTGATTTTAAGATTCTTATCGTTGGTGACGGACCACATAGAGCAGACTTAGAAAGGCTCGCAAAGAGTCTTGCTCTTGAGGATATGACTTCTTTCGTCGGCAGAGTCAAGAACAACTTAGAATGGATAAGCAAATTCGATGTATTGGTAAATCCCACTATGGAAAAGGAAGCCTTGGGCATGGTCAATGTTCAAGCTGGAGCCTGTAAAATTCCGGTTGTCACATTTGGCGATAGAAGTCTCCCAGAGACAGTAATCGATGGAAAGACGGGTTTGAAAGTCAAATGTGGGGATTATAAGGCGCTTGCTGAAGCGATTCTTCGCTTATATCTTAATCAAGCCCTAAGGACTGAGCTGGGATTGGGCGGTTACGAAAATGTCCTGAATAACTTTGCCTTTGAAATACAGGTGAAAAAGTTAGAACGTATCTATAGGTATGTCTTGTCTAAGGAAACTTGCAACCGTTATAGTTTATAATTCTTCGCAGTGGCCATTATAGTGAGATGTTTACGGATAGATTACGCCTATGCAAGAAAAAGAGACTTCTGAACGGCCGAGAAAGATGCACCGGAAACCCGCCATATATAGTCGAAACTTTTTGATGGACTTAAAGCTTGTAACAACTATCCAAAACGTGATAGCTACAGAGATTAAAGGCAAAACCGATCTAATATGCCTTGATGTAGGTTGTGGAAGTAAACCTTACTATCCTTTCTTCGCATCGATTTGCAAGGACTACTTGGGAATAGACATTATTCGAAATAGAGAAGTTAATGTTGTAGCTAGCGCTGAGAACCTGCCGTTTCGTGACGAAATATTTGACCTTGTTATTTGCACTCAAGTGTTAGAACACGTAAGTGACCCAATGGAGACTATTTCATGCATTCATTCTGTTCTAAAGGAGAAAGGAAATCTAATCCTGTCTACACATGGGGTTTATACTAGTCATACCTCACAAGATTTCTGGAGGTTTACAGACCAAGGACTTGAGAAAGTCCTTGCGGGCTTTAGGCTTGTCCGTGTTCTACCGAACGGGGGGCCAATAGTAACCTTGATAGTTATGATCAATCATATTATATGCCTCTTTATGCCTCTAATTCTAAGAAATTTCCTCTTCACGGTCAACAACTTCATAGGCTTAACCCTAGATCGATTAATCTCTCTAAACCCTTATATGAGCAAGAAATTCTGGGTTAGCAACTATACGGCGGTCGCAACAAAATAGCTTGTTCGTATTACTTTTAGAAGCTTTACAAATCCAGCCTTTAAAGGATCATGAAAAGCGTTAAAGTTATTTCAACACGAAGCCAAGAAACGTAGAGTTTACAAATTGTTTAAAGTGTATTTTGAACCCGGATCGGTGATACATCCATCGCAATGGGAATTAATACGATATCCTCCTGAGGGATACGAGTTCGTTTTTTCGAAAACAATGTGGGATAAAGGTATTGAGAAGATTATGGAAAGGCCACCAGTTATCCATGCACTTTACAATTGCTTTCTGAGCAAATTTATACCCGTACCGATAGCTAAAGCCTATCTGCAAAAATATACTAAAATCCCCGAAGCAGATCTAATTTTTTCCTATAATCATTTAGTATTCAAAAAGAAGCCTTGGATAGTCAATATAGAGTGGCTGCACATGCTTACTGGTGCCAATATTAAACATCTCTTTCAATATAGAAAGGTCGTTGAAAAAGCTTTTTCTTCAAACTACTGCAAAGGGATACTCACTTGGAATGAAGTAGCGAAAAGATCGATTCTAATGAACCTTAACTGTGGTCGTTTTCAAGATAAACTTGAAGTGGTTTATCCCGCTGTTTCAAAGAAAGGGTTCGTAAAAAAGTATAATAAAGAGAAGGTTAAGCTCCTTTTCGTCGGAGCAGGCGGGCCATCTGACCATATGAGCTTTCTCCACAAAGGCGGTTTAGAGCTTATAGAGGCTTTCATCCTGCTTGACGAGATATATAATAATTTAGAGCTAGTCATAAGAAGCCCTATTTTTGAACACACTAAAAGGAGAATTAGACATTACAGCAATATAAGATTGATTGAACAGAAGATTCCTTGGAGTATGTTGGAGCAGGAGTTTAAGTCAGCAGATATTTTCGTACATCCAACACATTATGCTAATAGCTTTTCAATCTTAGACGCTATGAGTTATGAGCTGCCCATTATAACTTCGGATGTGTATAATAACCCAGAGTGGGTGGAGGATGGCGTGACAGGGTTTATTATTAAAACTTCCGACAAGATCCCCTATTACTGGAAGAACCTTATTCCAAGCGGACCTACGCTGATGTTGCGTCAATTCAATGATGCAATCCGGAAGGTGGATCGTAGGATCGTTCAAGAACTTGTTAAGAAGATTAGCATTTTAGTGGAAGATGGCGGATTAAGAAGGAGAATGGGTAGGGCGGCTAAACAGGAAATAGAAGAGGGGAAATTTTCTATTAAGCAAAGAAATAAAAAGTTGAAAGAGATATTTGATCAGGCCGTAATTTGAATGATTAATGGTAAACAATTGATGCCCTTCATAGACTGTCGAGCTTATGTGTTTAGAATTGAAAGATTCGGAGTCGCTATAAGTAATGCGCAAGTTTGATTGGTTCATATTCGCAGGTTTGATGGCGGGTCTGCTTAGTTGTAAACTGTTAGACCCTTATTTGGCAAAGACCATCGTTATCATAGGAAGTGGTGCATCCGCTTGCTTCGTTGGTATTCTTTTTTATCGAAGAAGATCGTCATTGTTAATTTCCTTTTACCTGACACTGGCTTTTATCGTATTACCAAATTACTTCAGCGGCTATGTGGCTCTTTTTAACCCAGAGATTTTCAATGAACAACTTCTTGCTTTTAATGAGGCCCAGCTTTATGATACCTCCTCTGGAAAATTGATATTTAATCGCGGTATTCTGGATTCGCACTTGTATTATACACTTAGCTATGTAGAATCTCTTATATTCTACGAAATTCTTTCTTTCCCACGGTTTGAAATAATTCTTCCCCCGATCTTAGTCGCAGTTCTCTTCTTAGTGTTTTGCCTGATGACTCTTCGTTCAATGAAGGAGCACCTTGGTTTTATGAATGTTCTGCTATTCTATTCAGTCACCTTGCTAGGTCTAAGTTTTGCTGAAGTCGGAGCAGGAACCATGTTCTGGGTTTTCCGTACAATAGCATGGTTAGAGGTGATCATTGTTTTAACAATTATGGATAGGTTAGAACGAGGTAGCAGTAGAGACCTTTTGGTGCTTTTTGTACTAACGAGCGCTATTGTACTTTCTGATTCTTTGCTTCCACCCATGTTGAGTTCTGTTTTCTTATATAAATACTCCTTAACGAAGGAAAAAAGGTACGGGAAAGTGGCACTCTGGCTCTTCTTCTTTTTCGTTTTCTATCAGTCTGTCTTATCTTTTGTGACTTATTATAGATATTTCGGTGCGTTCATACCATTGTTCCTAGAACAGCTAGCTCAGCTCTCGAAGATTCCATTCTTCGGAACAGTTTATGAAGAGGTTGTAGTGAAAAGGATTTCAGCCACTCCTTTCGTAAATCGTCAGGTTCTTCTAATCTCTTCGTTAATCCTCTATGTGGTAATTCCTATCCTTCTTTTGTTGTTATATGCACCTTTACGTAGGGTCAAAGCTATTGCACCGGTTGGCTTCTTCTTGGGTTTTGGCGTCATGTCCCAAGCATTAGCGCTACTGGTTCCAGTAACATATGGCGGAGGTGCCGTTGGCGCTCTCTTTCTTTACATGCTTTACCCTTTCTTTGTTTACGTCATTATGAGATGCACTGTGAGAAGAGGCGCGACTGAAATCAAGCTGCATGCTAGATTTCCGATTGTTACTTCACTCCTTATAGTAGTTATCGTCGTCTCAGGAACCCTTCATGTGAACTTCTTAAGGTCCCCGCTCTCCATACATGAGTCACCTATGTTTGATAACGACCTGAGAATGCACGATGATTATTGGTACACAGTCCAGTTTATAAACGATTACTGGACCACAGGGTTTGTGCACCGCATCCTTCTAAGCGACATGGCCTCTAGATTCCTAAGATACGACATATTCTTAACCAGCTGGCAACCTCCTTGGTCTCAATTGATACTTATTCCAATATTGCCTGACCAGAGTTTCTATCAGTTGGAATACGATAAGCTACTAAAAGCGGCTGTTTCACCACTGAACACAACCTCTCCCACCAAGTATAACATAATTTATCACGAGGGCGCTTTCTTAATTGTTCGACCAGATAGAGCGGCTTCGTAGCATGTGTTAGTAAAAGGACATCATGCGTAGTTTAGAGTCTTTCTACAATTGAATAACGGAATTAACTATAATAAGCTAATTAGAGATTTTATTGCTAAATGTTCATCGAGACAAAGAGTCTTTTTGTTAGATGCAGGCTGTGGTCAAGGTCAACTCACAGCTGGTCTAAATGTGGACCGTGTCGGGTTGGACATATATAGGCCAATCATACGTAAAGCAAACCAAATATACAACGACAATAAAAGTGCGTTTATTGTCGCCGATCTCCATAAACTACCATTCTGCAGACAAATATTTAATATCATCGTTGTTTGTGACGTGATAGAACACTTATGGGATCCGGTATCTGTTCTACGGGAGATGAAGCGTGTCTCAAACAATAAGGCTAATCTTATAATAGCAACACCAAATAAGCTAAACCCAATAATAACATTAGAGCAATTATTACCTTCCTCGTTTATTCGCGCAATTTTTAAGCTTATGAAGCGGAAGTTTGAGGAACCGAGATTATATAGGCTTAATACTCCAAATCAATTGACAAGAGAACTTACTAATGAAGGTTATGATGTCAAACAATTAATAATGCTAAGCGAGTGTTTTTTCGACATCCCATTAGTTTACTACGTTTCTAAGATTTGGCAGAAGATCTATGCGCAAAACAGTTCCTTAAAGGAGGAAATCTTTATAATAGCTGAAAAACACATGGATTCGCATAAATCTTTTACTTGAAAAACTGAGAATTCGTACGTGTGCATGTTGATATGCAACATTATGACAATAGAAGTGAAATGAAGTTAACGATGCTTATTAACAAAATGTTTGAAAGCTGCCGTCTTTCAGGTAAAAGTTTAGGCTTCGTGATGCTTGGGTTCTCCAGCAATAGCTCTTCAGCCGTACATCTCGCTAGATATCTTTTTGCATCTAAGATGGCAACCGGTTTAGTTCTGGATGTAGCATCAGCCTCTTGCTACGGAACAAGTATACTAAATAGACAGAGGCAAGTATCGCAGGCAGTTGCAGTGGATATTAACAAGGACCCCCTTACATATGGAAAAACAGTATACAAAACAGATGCCATTCAAGCAGATGCCTGTTATCTACCATTTAGGAAAGGAATTTTTGATACGATCGTCTCGCTAGAAACAATCGAACACATAAATGATCAAAGAAAGTTCCTATGTGAATTGCAATACGTCTTAACCAAAAATAACGGAACTCTCATCTTGAGTACTCCTAATAAGCTCTTCGCATCACCTTTCTTATCTACGCCTATTCGGCAACAACACGCTGAAGAACATTACTTAGGTACCCTGCAAGAACTCATGACAGACAAGTTTAAAGTTCTAGAGGTATACGGTCAGATGAAGTCTTCATATACGAAGGCTATTAGAAGAGCTTTCAGTTTGATTCCTAGGTACTTATTCATGATGATCAGCATAAAAGAATTATACATAGACTTGCTTTACAACTGGTTCCGAAGTTTTATTAAACGCAAAGAAGATAAAGATGATCAAGAAGATCTGGACCCCGATCCTGATAAATATCCTATCACGAAAATTGAGCATTTTAGCTCTAACTATAGTATACCTTACGAGGCATTTATCGTCAAGACCTGCCCTAAAAAGTGGATAGCATGAGTGAGGCATTAAATGTTGAGGTTTTGAAGGCTTTGTTAGATGGCCAAGCGCTGCCACCTTATGATCATCGGTGGCTGGAAAGGAACAAAATCTCAATGAACTCTATGCAAGTCTGTGAATGGCGTCAAACAGCTGAGGAGGCTGTCAGATTATTTGAAGAGATAGGCATAAAATACGTGCTTATAAAGGCGTTAGACATACCCTATTATTTTCAAGTCGATATCGATTTCCTTATCGAAAGCCCTTGGGATATCCTAGATTCGGTTGACATACTACAAAGAGAAGGATATCGAATCTACGCTGCTAGTCGAATGTTCTGTGTTAGACCCCTAAAACTGGTCGCCGTCAAGCCCAGATCAAAGGTTAGTATAGACATATATCCTTTGCCAGCTTGGGTCAAGTTGTGCGTAGCCGACCCCGGTTACATAACATACCATCGGAAAAGAAGGAAAATAAACGAAATAGAAGCATATTTTCCTACACCGGAGGAGGATTTATATCTCATAGGAACCCACGCTTACAATAATAGACGTTTTACTTTAGGAGAGTGCGCCCATGGGATCAAAACCATTATGAAATACGATATTAACTGGAAGCGCATCTTTGAAGTGGCTGAAAAATGGAAGCTGAGCCATGCTCTAACTTTATACATAAGTTTAGCTCAATTATTGTCGGAAATTATGAATGATCAATTAAAGACGCGCATACCTTATCCAAACTCTTATCTCTGCAGAAGAGCCCTTAAGTTTATATCAAAACAAAAACCTTTAGTATTTCCCCTAAACATGCCTGACAGCCTATGGGTAACTTCATCTATCCTTAGAATTTCGCTTATTCGGCAGAGTTTAGAGAATTTTTACGGCGAACCTCTAACAATGTTACTTAATATAGCGGCTGAAAAATTGAAGGGTTTAACGGAATCTTAAAAGCTAGAGAATAACGTAACCTGCCTTATAACTTATGTCATCAAATCTTATATCCTATTTTTCTATAATATTTTTATCAGCCTTAGTATTTTTAGCGGTTTTAATTAAAGGCTTAAAGCTTCAACTACGAACTCCACTTCCAGAACTAAATATGAACGCCGTAAGGAAAATCGCTTTCAATAGGGTGTTAAAGATAAGGAGCATTGTTTGCATTAGCGGTGTGGATGGGGCTGGAAAGACTACGCAATCTATTTTGTTGAAGCGTTTCTTGGATAACTTAGGAATGAGGACAATTATTCTTCATCTTAGATGCCCAAAATATACATCATATATAGTCGCTGGCATAGGTAAAACTCTTAGACTCAATCGATACCTAAAGATGCCAAATGGCGCCATCAAGGTATATCATTTTTATGACAAAGATGGCTTGAGAATACTTTGGCCTCTCACTACAATGATAGACACGTATTTGATATCAATTAAGCTCTTCGTACTTCGCCGCCGGTTTAACGTCCTCATCGTTGACAGGTTCGTTTTCGACAGCGTTGCAGATTTATCCTTCGAAGTAAAAAACGAAGGACTAGTAAGTTCCATGGTCGGTCGCGCCTTCCTAGCTCTTCAAAACAAGTTTGTAGGTTTTCAATATATACTGGACGCATCGCCGGATGTGATACTAAATAGGAAAGACGAGATGCTACCGGGCGAGTTTGAGGTTAAGAGGCTTGTTTATAGAAATCTCTGCAAGATTGTCAACAGCGCAGTTCTCGTGGATGTGTCTAAAGATCGTGATGCTGTCCATGGAGAAATCAGCAGTCACCTCATGAGACGAATGCGTCAAAAGGATACGTATACGATAAATCGATAACTTATGTGTGGAAGAGTGAAGTAGTAGCTGAATTATGGTTTATAAGCCATGGTTACTAGAGTTCTTTTGCTATCAAATAGAAAGATTTCAGAGTCTTTGATACGCGGTGAAGATTTCTACGTTAGAGAGCTCATGGACATCCTTGCGAAACGAGGATGTCACATAACTGAAGCTTATGTAGAAGATGATAGGCTCTTCCATATTGATAAACATATTGTAAGCATGGCCAAAAATAAGTACGATGTTATCCATCTTCACCAAATGAGACTCCTTACACACGCTCCGTTGTTCAAAAAATTCGGATCCAAAGTATTTGCTCATGTATACTATATTTGGCACGCTGTTACAGGCCCAACAAATAACCTTGCTAGGTTTGTAAGTTACTTTCTCTCTCAAAGACATGTGGACAAATTTGTAGTTACTTCACCAGCCATGGTCAGAGAGATGAAATCCATAGGTGTATCTCCTCATAAATTATTTGTCTTGGAACCGTATTATCATTGCTCAAGTTGTCATCTTGAGAATAATATCAAAGAAATGGATAAGCGAATCGACTTATGCGATGAGATCATAAGACTTCTTTACATAGGTCCCTACGTGTCATTTCGAATACCTCTTTCCGAGATTCTCGCAGCGATGCGTAAGCTGGACAGAAGATATCGGATCCAATTGACTATTGTTTCCTTCGGCTTGCCAATCGAACTCGTCAATAGAACAATCGACGTTTCCAAAAACGTGTCAATAGAATTTCTTAATAAGATTCTCTCCAATGTGGAGAAGTGCGAGCTTTACAGGCGCTCTCACTTTTTCATTTTCATCCCAAAAAGTAATGTTGCCATGTGCCCACCCTTAACAGTTCTTGAAGCTGTTTACCATGGAGTTGTACCATTGATTTCACAATCAGTTAAAAAATACTTGGCAATCCCTGACGTGAATGTAGTTAACTCAGCGAATAGTCTAGCGGAGAAAATTGGTGATGTAAGGAGGATGCTCACTGAAGGAACATATTCGAGTGAGGGCTTAGTGAACTCTTTCACCAAATTCTACGATTTTCAACTGTTTGCCAGCAAAATCGATGAACTCTATCAATTATTTATGTAAAGGAGATGATATTATTTTGAAGAGGATAATGAGAACGCTTACATCCATCGTTAAGCAGTTGCTCTAGATTCTTTAACCTAAGTGCTCTGTGGGAAAGAGGAAATTTCAAGTTTCTCATCAGAGACAGGCGCCCTCATCAAAGTAAGTGGCGATCTCCGCTTGGCCCGCGAGGCGCGAAGACTATGAATATACTAATGTTATCAGATGTGCCGCCTTCACTCTTCTTCTCCTATCATATATCAGGCCGAATAGGTTACATACGATCCCTTAGTGAGATACTTGCTTCGTCAGGCCACAATGTCATTATCTGTACAATTAATCCGGGGAGTTGTCCTGACATCGCAAGACACTCCAATATAACGACATACTATACTCGAAGTCTTCTTCATAGGTCTCCGTTCTATAAATATCCTAAAAGGAGACATCATTTGCCGATTCAAGATTTGTTAGTAACGGAAAAAATTCAAGAGATAATTAAAAAAGAGAGGCCCGAAATCATTCATGGTCATGATAGGATGTTATATTCATTTCTGCCTTTAAAAGAAAAGTACAAAATACCTGTGGTTGCGACAATTCATGACTATAGCTTCATTTGTCCTACCGCTACGTTGATGTGGAGAAACAAGATTTGCGATAAGTCTTTTACGAGGCGATGTGTCGTTTGCAAGAAAAATGAATCGTCGTTTGTAGAATCTGTGTTGATGTATGGCGTTACGAAACTGAACAGTTTACGGGTTTTATCGTCGATTGACAGAATCATAGCAGTGAGCACATTCATAAAAGAGACTTACGCGCACTATGTGTCCAAGGACAAGATTTCCGTCATACCTGGGTTCATCGATACCTCAAAGCTCGCCCCTAACAGACCTAGCCTCAAAAATGTTAATCTGCCAAAAAATTTCATTTTGTACGTTGGCGCCCTCATCCCCAAGAAAGGTTATAACGTGTTGATTGAAGCTTTTGAACAGATGAAGAGAGACGATATTCGGCTCGTCTCGATTGGAATGAACCCAGAGAAACTCGAGTGTTCCATCATTCACAAAGACAATGTCGTGGTAATCGAGAATGCTCCAAGAGAACTACTACTCGAATCATATTCAAGGTGCAAGTTCGTGGTAGTTCCCTCACTGTGGCCAGACCCCTGTCCCGCCGTAGCGCTAGAAGCAATGGCCTTTAGAAAGGCGGTAGTCGGTTCTAATATCGGTGGCCTAACCGAAATAGTAGTCAACCATGAAACGGGTCTGCTCAAAAATCCAGGAGATATTGATGAATTGAAGAGCGCCTTAACATTTCTCATAGGAAATCCGCAGGTTGCGAAAGTAATGGGGAAAAAAGGATATGCTCGTTTCGCCAGAAACTTCACCGCGGAAGCAGTTGTTCCACAGATATTAGATACCTATAATGAAATCATTGAGACGCGATAAACGCTGTCATTCTCCTCTTAAATGTGTACGTGGTAGCTAAAGGCGAGTTAAAGACCTACTCGATCGATAAGTATTTCATGCAGGGCTCCCGTTCCTATAAAGAAGCTCGGCAAGGTGTGCTACATGTTAACCGAGGACCCAATCGAAGAATCCCCGTGGAGCATCAAACGGAGACTACTATCTAACCATTGAAGCATTCATGGAAGCGTCGAGTGGAAAGAGAAGGAAGTCTTTCATCGCGGGCTCCAAATAGCCTCAGACTTCGACATAGGCAACCCAGACGTAGCCGCTTTCAGAAGATTTCAATCTCATTCAGCCAACAGCAACCCGCGTCATGATGCCAAGGTACTCATAAAATGACGAAGTTATCAACATAGTATCAAGAGAATTATAGGCCTCATGTTGAGCCTTTCTAAAAATCGTTTAGAAGAAACAAAACCAAGCAGTAACGTGCTCTCACCTTGCGCACAATAACTTTATCCAGGTTGAATGTGAATTAATCGCTATCGTTCTAGCTGGAGGATACGCTAAGAGGCTTTGGACCCTAACCCTAAACAAACCTAAAGCTCTCCTGCCAATAGCCGGAAAGCCGACGATCGACCACATCCTCGAGAAGCTTATTCCGTTAAGCCCGCCGATAACCAAGATCATTATATCAACCAACCTAAGATTTCAGCCTCAGTTTCAATCATGGCTAAAGACAAGAAAGCATCAGAACATAGAACTCTTGCCGGACAATTCACAAAGTGAAGAAGAGAAGCTGGGCGCTGTAAGAGCTCTTGCCGACATTGTAACAAAAATCAACGAGGACATGTTAGTGGTAGCTGGAGACAACCTCACCACCGACAACCTAAAAGGGTTCCTCCACTTCTTCCATGAAAAACATGCTCCAATCATAGCCCTCTACCATGCAGAAAACATAGATGAAGCAAGGAGCCGCGCCACCATCACGATAGATAAGGAAGGAAAAATCGTGGAATTTATTGAAAAACCCTCAAACCCAAAAACCACTCTGGTCGGAGCATGCATCTATGCCCTTCCATCAAAAACCCGCGATAGGCTCAAACAATACTTAAAGCTAGGACTACCAACTGATGAGCCAGGCAGGTTTATCGAATGGCTTCACAAACAAGAATCGGTTTACGGCTACATGCTCAAAGACTACCTCTGGGATATAGGAACCCTAGAATCATATCATGCCGCTGACAAATTCTTCTCCGCCATAAAGAGCTCTTACTCCTAACAACGAAGCCCAACGAGTACCCAGTTCGCAACTATCAAATAATTCTATAGGTGACCGTATAAAAAGAGTTACCATTTGGGTGGATTGCAAAGACGAAAACTTTGAGGACATCCGGCGCGAAATAGAAAGCTTTCTCAAGTCACAAGGATTGGTACACATAATAGTCGAAGTATGCGAACTTGTCTCAGTTGAGAAATGCTCCGGGTGAAATCGTTACATTAAGATGAGTGACTTTTTGCCTTTTGTGGAATAGTTTTGAAACAATGGCATTCTTAGCTCTTAAGACGCTTTCCCGAAAAGAGGGAACGACCTCAGCCATCCTAGCGGTGGCGCTCCTCGTAGCCATCCTAGCCTCCATGAGCTCCATAGTGAACCATATCAACTCTCAAACCGAGGCCCTTAGCAGAATCCCAGAAATCGGTGAAGCCTACCTCATCCTCAGCAACAACTCCACCTCGATAACAGACAGTCAAGTTGATGTAAATCTAGCCAACTTAGTTAGCGACTCCGATGTCAAATATGTGATACCTCAAAAAGTTTTCGCAGCAACCTTGGCCACAAACTCTAGCAACCACACTGCTGTCGTAAGGGCAGTAGTAGATGTTCAAACCTTTTTCAACGTGAGAAACGCCCGCGTGAAAGGCGACATTGCTAACGCAAATGAGATGCAGGCCAATGTCGGCGAGATACTAGCTAGACTGGCATCGATTAATGTGGGAGATAAGGTGAGCGTGAACGTTGGTGATAAGGCTCTCAAAGTCAAGATAGTAGGAATCATTCAAACTCAAACTCAGAGCGATGCCGAACTCATTATTCCAATGAAATTAGCCAATCACCTATTTCGAAATGATGACAAGGTATCCCTCATCGAGTTTGCCCCGAAAGACCCTAACATGAAAGATGAGGTGATTAACCATGTAACCAAGCTTTTGCCACCTAACACAAAGATCATAAAGGTTCAACAGTTGAAAACCTTCATGCAGAACGTGAACAATCAAACTCTATCCTTTCTAAGCCTATGGTCCACAATCGTCTATATTGTAGTGATAGCCGCTTCCTACGTTCTAGCCACCAGGCTCATAGCCGAGTCCAGCTACGACTTAGCCATGCTCAGAGCTCTAGGAGCCAAAAAAATGCTCACTTTCAAGCTGATCCTAACCTACACCGCAACGACAGCCCTACTCGGCTCCATCCTCGGGTTAGCATTAGGCATAGCAGGATCGCAGATGGCCTCAACTGCAGTCCGATGGATGTGGCCAAGCTTCGAAATAAGTCCGTTCCTCGAAGTCGGACAGGCACTTCAAATACTCCTGTTAACCTTTTCCTCATCCATCGTAGGATGTGTATATCCCGCGTTTAAATCCGCTTGCAAGACCTATGTGGAGAAGCAGCCTCTGTGACGCTTAGAGACTTTAAATACCTTCGGAACCAACGTATCCTAACCCTAGCTTTAATCCTCACATTAGCCTCCACGCTCTTTTCAATAACGGCCTTCAGCCTCCTCGGCTTCTACAGAGGCTTCAACGCTTACCTGGGAGAGGGAAAAGACATCGTGGCAATCTACGAAAAGAGAAGCCACTCACCCTTCACGGGTGTGGTCCCTATGCACTTGACTGAGCAAGTTAGACCCATAAACGGGGTTTTGGCCAGTAGCCCCGAGGTTATAGCACCCTGCATCCTTAAGAGCGAACCCATTTTCATAAGAGGAATCGTACCCGAGGAGTTCTCCAAACTAAACCCCTTAGCCATAGTGAAAGGCCACATGCTGGAGCTAACCGATATAAACTCCGCAATCGTAGGTAGGGGTCTCGCTGAAAGACTTAGTCTAGATCTTGGTAACAAAGTCCTCGTCCTTGGCGTTTTAGCGGATCGATATATGGAGCTTCAGGTTAAAGGAATATATGAGTCTCAATCGACGATGGAAGACGAAGCTTTGGTTCCAGTTTATGTGGGACAATGGCTGAGGGGCATAGACTACGGCCACGTCACGCTAATAAGGGTCAAAATAAATGAGGATCAACTAAGCTCAAGTGACCTTCTGAACGTGATAGCCAAGGAATCCTCTGAGCCTGCCCAAACCAGTCCAAGCGAGGAGGAAGGAAAGCAAGCTGAAGGAATCATCCCTGTAGTTAAGACGAGCCTTAGCCTTGAGGACATCGGGGTCGAGGAAGCTCAGAGGTTCATGAGGAGCTACCTCGATAGGTATGGAGTGACCAAAGAGACCCTGCTCATCCTTTCCATCATGGTTTTTGTATTCGCCAGTGCAAGCGTAGCCGCCGCCTCTACGACGCTTATACAACAGCACAAGCATGAAATAGGAGTCTTGAGGTCTCTTGGAGCATCCAATAAAAGCATAAGAAAGGACCTTTTAGCCAAGCTATTGTTTTGGTCCCTAGCCGCTTCAGCAGCAGGGATCACCTTAGCCACAGCAACATTGACGACCATCGACAGAAGCGGCTACCTACAAGTTTTGTCGCATAGAATCCTTTTCCAGCTCGAGCCACTCATTGTGGCTCTTAACTTTATACTAGTTTCTCTCCTCGTCGCCACAACTATAACCCGTTCGAGTCTAAAACATTGAAGAAATACGTTTATGTCTTTTTGCCCGCGCTCATAGCCTTGGCGCTAAGGCTTTACCCCCACCTCCTCAGCGGCGTCCCCTTCTCCACGGACGCTTGGTCCCCAATTAGAAACACTGAACTCCTCATGGAGCACACTCCAGTACACTTGGAAAACGAAATTTTCGATGGCTACAACAACTACTGGCCAGCCAACACCCTCTTCGGAGCCGTCATTTCTGAAGCGACCTCACTCAAACCCATGCAAGCTATGGCAATCTTCTTACCAATAACCGGCGCAATAGCCATCCTAATCTTTTACGCACTCGTAAAGAGCTTCTACAACGCAAAGATATCCTTCGTGGCTTCCCTTATCTTCGGAACCGCCTTTACCCACGCCTTCTTCACAGCTGGAGTAACAAAGGAAACCTACGCCAACCCCCTCTACCTTTCACTTGTCCTTATCTTTCTTCACCAAACCATAAACAAGCAGAAGCAAACCCTCATCCTGTTCGCAATAACATCCACAACCTTAGCCTTGACCCATCATCTAACTCCAATAATCACCATAGCTATCTTATCCAGCATAACCTTGGTCCACCTCATTGACGACACAAAAAAGGGTCTCGCTCCCGATAAGTCCAATCTTTTACTCACATTGATCCTCATAGTGACAGTCGCCGTATACCACTGGCTATACGCCTACAGAGGCTTCAAATTCACCATAACCTACAACGACTGGCTTTCAGTAGCTTCATACCAGATACTCACCTTCGCATCAGCCATATACCTCACATCCAAGCCCTACGTATACACAAAAACTAGAACCCTCGCCGCAAGTTTAGCAACAATAGCCTCAGCCTTTCTTTTCATGCTATTAACCGTAAACATAACTGTAGTGCCAAGTTTCACTCCCGCTGTGCAGAAGCATTGCCTGCTCTACATCTTCCCCTACTTCATAACCCTTTCATTTATCTCCTTGGGATACGACTATCAGAGACGAATCCAAGGGTCCTTAGCTCCACTGTTCTGGCTAACAACCCTCATGGGGCTCGAAGCCTACGCCGCCTTCTCTAACTCAAGCGAAAGCATTGGCCTCTGGATCAGAACCCCCAACTTTCTGTATGCTCCCCTCGCAATTCTTTCCGCCACTGGACTTTATCGGCTCTATGGAACGGCGAATAAATCCCATCTGCAAAACTTCTTCAAGCCAGCTGTAATGGCAATCATCATAATCATTGCAACCGTAAACGCCTACAGCCTGTACGCCGCCGTCTCCCTACAAGACCGCTACATGGGATATCACTGGCTCTACAACAAACAGGAACTTGAAGCAGGATCGTGGATAGCAACGAATGTCTGCAGTCAGACGACCGTGGCCGGAGACATGAAGGTCTTCCACCTTGTGCGAGGCTACTTCCTTGTAGACGTCGACGTAATTCAAGGATTCCGTTACCTAAATGGAAACAGCGAATCCAGACCCGAAATCCTATTCATTTACAATCAAATGCTGAAAAACGGATACGTACTTGGCCTCCACGGAGCAGACCTACCCGAAAACTGGATCGAAGACACATACCAATTGAACCGCGTATACACAAACGGCATCGTAGGACTCTATAGAGGTGAAGGAACGTGATTAGACTCGACAACATACGGAAAAGGTACAACACAAACGAAGTATTTGGGGAATTTTGCTTCAATTTCTTGAAGCCATCACACAAGCCGACATAAAAAACGCTAGGCGATATGAAACCTCTCTCCAACCTGTTCAACCTCCCCCTGAAAGTATGCGACACAATACTACGCATAACGACTTAGAAAGGTAAAGGAAAGGAAGCCGGGAAGGTGGCACTGAACTCGAAGATTTATGATAACTCCACAACATATGGAAGAAACGTGATCACGCTTAGCAACATATGGAAAAAGTACAGCGCAATTAACGTACTGAAGGACCTCAACCTCTCTGCAAAGGAAAAAGACTTCATCTCCATAAGAGGGAAATCCGGAGTCGGAAAATCAACCCTGCTCAGAATAATCGGCCTCCTCGAAGCCCCAAACAAAGGAAACATCAAGCTCTTCGGCAAAAACATCAATGGACTGAACGACGACCAGAAATCAGCCCTAAGACTCCACTTAATAGGGTTCATTTTCCAGTTCTTTAATCTCATCCCATCCCTAACCGTGCTAGAAAACATAGAGCTACCTCTAGCACTAGCGGGAACTAAGAAACTGGAAAGAAAAAAGAGAGCAATGGACCTACTCCGATACTTCGATCTGGCAAGCCTAGCCAACCGATTTCCAGAAACCCTCAGCGGAGGAGAGAGACAGAGAATAGCCATCGCAAGAGCGGTGACCAACAACCCAAAGATAATCCTCGCCGACGAACCCACATCAAGCTTGGATGATGAAAACTCAGCCCTATTCATGGAACTACTCAGCCAAATCAACAAAGAAAGAGGTGCAACCATCATACTTACTACCACAGACCTCTACGAAAAGCTACCCACCAACAAAAACTACATACTGAAGGAAGGACGACTACACAAAGCAAACAGGTGATCGTAACGAACAAATACAAAGAGGGAGCCGCTCCTCTTCAAGCAGGTGTTACCGCTATGCTGTCCGGTATTGCTGTCATGCGATCAAGCATCGCAGAGCAGACGAAGGAAAAACAGGCATACATAAGGGATTTCTACGGGTGAGCAACCTCCGTTTAAACATAAGGAAAGCCATCTTCCCTCTCATATGTTCCATAGGGGGACGATAAATGGCAACAGAAAAGCCTAAGGCATCGGTGGAAAAGATCACCGAACTAGCACTTGCCATAGTGAAGGAGTACGTATCCAAGGAGACAGAGACCGTTATTGGTGTCAAAGAGAAGGAGGGAAAATGGAAGGTTACGGTTGAAGCACTGGAGAGAAAGAGAAACAAATCTATTTAGCATAACGTTTATGGTGGACCGGGCGGGATTCGGACCCGCGACTTCCGCCTCTCTCGGTTTTGGCTTGCGTGCGAAGGCGGCGTTTGCACTGACGACCTTCATGAAGGCCGTCATTCATACCAGACTGAACTACCGGCCCATAAACGTTGAGACAAAAGCCCATATTAAATGTTTTGAAGGGCAACTCAGCTCGTCACGATTTCCTTTTGAAGAAAATTTGGACCATCTACATAGACATCCACAAGCGGGCTGAAGTATTGAGGCTACGTCAATCACTGCCGCTAAAACATGAAGAAAAGCGAAAAAGACGTGAGCTTGCATTGGGAATCCGAAATATCAAACACTGGTCAGAAGTTAAGGATAAAGTAATACACTTACGTGAAAACGTACATGCAGAGGTGGAGCGATGTGTCAGAGAAGCATGCGAAGATTATGAAAAACGGCATTGACAGAATTGTTAAAACAATTTAAATGTACGCATTTGCTGACGGATTAAGTTAATATACCTGTTCAATTTTCTTATTGTTGGTCGGCAACGGGCGGTAGCTCAGCTTGGTAGAGCTTCCGAGCCAACCAGAACTGTGGTTGGCGGAGACGCTGTAGACGCCTACCAAAGGTGGGCGCCATCTCAGCCTACCGAGCGCACAGACACCGGAGTGTCGCAGGAGAGCGGAGGCAAGTCCTTAGCTCGGCGAATTCAAATCCTGCCCGCCCGACCACTCTCCTCCTCTATTCTAAAACCTTTTTAGAACCATTATCCAAATCTTTTCAAGCCTGTTTGATCAAAGGATTTCCGACGCAATTGATGAAAAGAAGAACACACCTTGATCATACAAAATAAGGGGCAGTTATTTCATTATGATATCCATGGAGCAATTATAATGTGCGTGCAGTCAACTCCAAATTTCTCTGAGAAAACTACCCATTGCCGAACTTATAAGAGGCTTATTCGAGCTAGGCAAAAGTTGGAAATAAAGACGCACTTACGTCTTTTATACTTGTAGGTCATTAGTTGTATTAAGAGGGTGACAAAATGGGTAAAGTTTCCCAGATCTTTGAGGAGGCTCGAAAGGAGGGGAGGAGCTATCTACTGGAGCCCGAGGCAAAAACGATATGCATGGAGTATGGAATACCCGTGACGAGGTTTAGGGTGGCGAAAACCAGAGGGGAAGCCTTGACGTTTGCGGAGGAGATAGGCTATCCCGTGGTTCTCAAGATAGTTTCCCCTGACGTGATTCACAAGTTTGATGTGGGCGGCGTTGTCCTTAACCTCAAGAGCGCCAAGGATCTTCAAGACGCCTTTGACAAAATCCTAACCAACGTAAAGAAGCACAAGCCAGACGCCAGAATTGTGGGTGTTCTTGTCCAAGAGATGGCGCCCTCATCGACTGAAGTCATCGTGGGAGCCACCAAGGACCCCCAGTTCGGCCCGGCCTTGATGTTTGGGCTTGGAGGAATCTTTGTGGAGGCTCTCAAGGATGTGACCTTTAGGATCGCCCCCATCACGGAGCTGGACGCTCAAGAGATGATCACTGAGGTGAAAGCGTACCCGATTCTTAGGGGTTATCGTGGTCAGCCTCCCGCAGACATCGACGCCATCGTGAAGATTCTGCTGAGCACCTCAAGGTTGGTGATGGATCACCCAGAAATCAAGGAGCTTGACCTGAATCCCATCATGGTCTATGAGAAGGGTGCGAAGACGGTCGATGCAAGGATCATCCTGGAATAGGGGCTCTAACCATTCGGAACACGAAGTTTTCTCTCAGCTTCGGATTCCACCTGATACTCCCTTCTTTGTTCGATTGGATGGGAGGCGCTTTCAAGCAGTCTCTGAGACGGTTGGAGCCGAGAAGCCCTTCGACAAAAGATTCGCCCAGTGTTTAGTGGGGTCCGCGAAAGCCTTGTTTCAAAGTGGTTTCAACCCAGCCCTAGTTTACGTTGCCAGCGACGAACTTAATGTGCTCTTTTTATACACAGCACCCTTCAGGCGAAGGGTTGAAAAAATCAACTCGATCCTCGCCGGCATCGCTTCCAGCTCCTTCTCGTTGAACACCCTAAAGCTCTTTGAGAAATCCCTAGCCGCGTCTTTTGATTCACGTATAGCAGTCTACCCCAAAGAAGAAATTCTAGAGTATTTGCTTGAGAGACAAAGGGATGCGTGGCGAAATCATAACAACGCCTACGGGTACTGGCTCCTGCGAAAGAGAGGCCACAAACCCAGAGAAGTTGCGAGGATGCTGAAGGGCTTGAAGACAAAGGACCTCCATGAAACGCTTTTTCGTCATGGCGTCAACTTGGCTCAAACACCGGCTTGGCAGCGGAGAGGAATCCTCGTCTATAGGGAACCCTATCAAAAGCAGGTGAAAAACCACACGGTAACCCGCTGGAGAGTCAAAGAGAACTGGGACCTACCCCTCTTCTCGTCAACAGAGGGGCAAACCCTGATCCAACAAATTCTCGAAGGGACTAAGCCAACATAGGAGGACAAAATCGCTGGAATCACTTAAGCAGAGAATCGAAGAGCTAAGTCGCGAGCTCAGTTCTCTTAAAGAAGAACGCGACCGGTTGAACATCGAAGCCCGGGAATGGCTTGAAAAAAGAAACTCTATCCGTGAGCAGATTAGGGGGCTGCGAGCTGAGGCCGCTGAGTTGAGAGAGAAACGCGACGCTTTGAATGAGAAGGTTCGAGAGCTCAAAAACCTGCGGGAACAAGCGAAGGTGCAGCGCAAGGAGATACATGCTCAAATTTTGAAGCTGAAAGAGAAAGTGAGAATCCTCACGGAAAAGAGACCTCCCCGGGACATGCACGATATAGAAAGGGAAATTGAAAGCCTTGACTGGAAGATTCAAACCACACCCTTCGCTCTCAAGGAGGAGAAGCTGTTGGTCGATCAAGTGAGTCATCTTGAGGCCCAGCTCTCGATTCACAAGCAGATACAAGAATTAAACCAGAGCCTCGTCGAGCTAAAGGCTGAGGAGGAAGCGCTGGGGGTCAAAGCCCAGCATTGTCATGAGGAACTCTCAGAACTCGCCGAACAGAGCCAAAAGCTTCATGAAAGGATGCTTGAAGCCTTAAAGAAAATTCACGCTTTTCAAGAGGAGGCAGATAAGGCGCATCAGAAATACGTGGAGGCTAAACAGCAATCTCAAAAGCTCCATCAGAAATATGCAGAAAACTTGCATCAGGTCAGGTCCCTCAAGCAAGTCCTTTATCGAGCAGAGGAGGAAAGACAAGCCCAACGCCAACTTGAGCTTCGCAAAGAGCTGAAGGAAAAGGCATTGAAAAAACTGAAACGCGGCGAAAAGTTGTCATGGGAGGAGTTTAAAATTCTCGCTGAGCAAGGGATAGTGCTAGATTCTAAATGACGCAAGTAGCATAAAAAATCGCCGTGATGGTCCGCATCCTCGGATTTCTAACACAAAAGTCTATCCGTTTTAGAAAAACAATTCTAATACCAAATCTTTCCCTATCTATAACTCCATCCAACTGGCTTGGAAAATCTCGAACATGGAAGGGGCACAACGTTCCTGTTAAAAAGGATGGTACAATTGTGAATTTCATGTACATATTTTGTGTACACACGTTTTAATTTACCGTTAATTTATTAACATAATGACCAACGACAGCTCGCGGTTAATCCAAACAACGGCAATACTCCTGATATCGGAGGCACAAAGAGAAGCGATGTTTAATAGCATCAGATGAAATAATAACAAATGGACAGGGAAACAAGGGATGTCGAAGCCCGCGCAGGAGAAGCCCGAACGCACCCTCGTTCTTTGCGTCGACAGAGACGACGACCTAGGTGTCAAAGCGGAGATCAAGACGCCAGTCCTTGGGAGGGAAGAAAACCTAAACGCGGCCATCAACCTTGCCCTGAGAGACCCTGAAGAACCCGACGCCAACGCCATGTTTGAGGCGGTGAGGATCTATGACCGGTTGAAGGAGGGGGCCAAGGAGGAACAGTATCAGATCGCCACCATAGCGGGTTCTGAACTGGGCGGTTTAGGGGCGGATAGGAAAGTGGTATCAGAACTCACCGATGTGTTAGACAAGTTTCCTGCGAGTGATGTTATCCTTGTCACAGACGGTTTCACAGATGAAACAGTTTTGCCGCTCATTCAATCAAGGGTTCCAGTAACCTCGGTTCAAAGAATCGTGATAAAGCACAGTGAATCCATCGAGGAAACGGCAGCCTTGTTTTCTCGGTATCTAAAGATGCTCGTGGAGAACCCTCGTTATTCTCGAATCGCGCTCGGCTTGCCCGGAATTCTGATGATTATCTTGTGCGTCTTGTGGTTGTACAACCTCCTGTTTTATGCTTGGGTTGCGTTCCTCATCGTTGTTGGTGGGTTCCTTCTAGTGAGGGGTTTTGGGGTTGATCGAGCGGTTTTACGTCTCTACACGTGGGTTCGAGAGTACTCTCCGCCTCCCCTTCCTAAGCAAATAGCAACCTTTTCAGTCATTACCGGAGCTTTGTTGATCGGGATCGGCGGTTATCAAGCGGGAGCCTTTGTTACGCCTATTCTTCAACCCGCCCCAACGGATTTTGGTCAGTGGTTCGCGCTGCTTCCTAGACTGGCGGGCGAGTTTATTTCCCAGTCCATAACTCTCATCGTCATTGGTGTTTGTGTTATACTTGCAGGCAGAGTGGTCCACTTCTTCTTTGAGCGTGACCCCAGATTTTGGCGTACCATCGTCATCATGGTTACGGTCGCATGGTCACAACAAATCTTCTATCAGGCGTCACAGATACTCATTGAACCCTCTTTAGCTCAAATCCTACAATGGGAGCTCGTGGCCGCCACTATTATCGGCATACTTTTAACCGTGGCTGCCTTTTTGGTCACCTCCCTGCTCCATAGAAGATACGCCCAGTTCTTCAAAGAGAAAGAGGAGGAAACTGAGGAAACTGAGGAAGGCTGACGTAGGGATAATTGGCGGGACCGGTTTGGAGGCTCTACTTGGGAGTGTTGAAAAAATCCGAGTGGGAACCCCGTATGGGCTCTCGCCTCCCATATCCGTTGGTAAAGTTGGTGAGAGACTTGTTGCCTTTTTGCCTCGTCACGGAGTTCACCATTCCATTCCCCCTCACAAGGTGAACTATCGCGCCAACATTTACGCCCTCCACGAGATGAGTGTTGAGCGGATCGTTGCAACCAACGCCGTGGGTGCCATAAATCTTGACTTCAAGCCTGGAGACTTGGTAGTTCCACACGATCTAATCGATTTCACAAAGCTTCGACAGCTTACTTTCTACGACGAGGCTCCGGTTACACACATTGACGTGTCTCAGCCCTACTGTCCGGAGATTCGAACGCTTTTAATCGAGACCATGAAGAAGCATGTTGCGCGAACTTGGGGTCGATCGGTCCTTGTTTGCATGGAGGGACCTCGCTACGAAACCCCTGCAGAGATCGAGATGCTGAGGCGGCTGGGCTGCGACATCGTGGGTATGACGGGCGTTCCTGAGGCTGTGCTTGCTCGCGAGCTTGAAATGTGTTACGCAACCATATGCTTCGTTTCAAACATGGCGGCCGGAATGCAGCAACGATTAACCGCCGGCGAAGTGACTAAGATGGCGAAGGAAAAAATGCCAATCATCCAGCAAATCTTAAGAGAAACTATTCAGCATTTACCAGTCGAACGCCACTGTCCTTGTGCGCACGCACTTAAGGATGCGAGGTTTCGAGGTTAAACCATGCTGAAGACATTGCTTTCCATACTCGGCGCATATAGGGTTTATGAGAAATGGCTCTGGTATCAAGTGAAAGACGGCATAAAGCCTGAGCACATCGCTATTATCCTCGACGGAAACCGCAGATGGGCCTCTGAGCATCAGTTGAACCCTTGGATCGGCCACCACTATGGCGCCGATAAGGTTGAAGACCTGCTAAGGTGGTGCCTAGACTTAGACGTGAAATCGATAACCCTCTACGCTTTTTCCACCGAAAACTTTCTCCGCTCCCCTCAAGAGGTGGATGAGATTATGCGGATTGCCGAGTTAAAGCTCCGCGAGCTTCTCGAGGATGAAAACGTCCATAAACATAGGGTTCGGGTCAAGGTCATAGGGAGGTTCAACCTCTTGCCGGAGCGCCTGCAAGAAACGGTTAGGCTGGTAGAAGAGGCTACGAAGGACTACGACGGCCATTTCTTAAATGTGGCACTGGCTTATGGTGGGAGGGCGGAGATCGTGGACGCCGCTAGGAAAATCGCTCACAAGGTGGAAAGGGGAGAGCTGACTCCCAAGGAGATAAATGAGCACCTCTTTGAGAATCACCTATACACCGCCCACCTCCCCAAGCAGGACCCTGACCTCATCATAAGAACCTCAGGTGAGGAGCGACTGAGTGGATTTCTGCTCTGGCAGTGCGCCTACAGCGAGCTATGCTTCCTCGACATCTACTGGCCCGACTTTAGAAGAATCGATTTGTTGAGGACAGTAAGGACGTATCAAAGAAGGAAACGGCGTTTCGGCCAGTAAAACGCAGAGCGATAAGTTTTGTTCCTCAAGGGTTTCCAGAAGTACTTAGAAGCTAGCCTCTCTTTTTGGCGCTGACTATGGAGACTACGTCTCTATCCTTTAACACATAGTTCTCTCCAACTCTCTTCTTCTCGTGAGCCTCCACAGCGTAGATGAAGCCCTCCCCCAACTCGGTGTGAATCTTGTAGGCCAGTTGGCGGGCCGTGGTTCCGTAGGGCACGATGTACGCGTCGGGGAGCACTCGACCCTCGTGGTCTGAGAGGCTTTCGAGGTCTTCCACAGGATACACGACGACCATGTTTAGGAGCTGAAAGAAGGCCATGTTGATGGCATCCTGAACGCCTGTGGAGCCGAACCTTTGCAAGATTTTTTCTTGAATCGTCTGGAGAGCTCGGCTTTGGACCTCTGTTAATTTCTTAGGATTAAGGACGATAAAGTTGCAGTTTCCAGGCTTGTAGTCAATCAACCCCTTCTCCCCGGCTCTTCTTAGGGCTAACTCCGCTTCTGCGCAGCAAGCAATAACCGTATAACCGAGCTCCTTTAGTCTCTCCACATTTTCCTCGGCCGGTGGGAGGTCGATCTTGTTTGCGGCTATCAACATGGGCTTAGAGATTCTTCTCAATGCGTCGAGGAATCTGATGAGGTCGTCCTTGCTCCATGAGGTGGGCTTTTCCGCGCTTAGCCCTGTCCTTCTTAAGGCCTCGATGATGTGGACTCTCCTTATGGCTAGCCCGCTTAACCGATCTTCAAGGAGGCTGAGCAGGTCCCTCGTACCCGACTCGGCTGTTCTAGCAAGCTTGGGCCAATCCCTCTCCAAGATTTGAGCCAGCCACATGGTTATTTCCACCTCTAGGAAACGTGCATCCTCAACGGGATTGTGAGAACCTGGCTTGCATAGCCTCCCCTCAGAGTCTGTTGCTCCGGCGGCGTCCACGATGTGGACGAGGGCGTCGGCCTTCCTAATTTCGTCTAAGAACTGGTTTCCCAGTCCCCTACCTTGCCAAGCACCAGGCACCAGTCCTGCGCAGTCGATCAGCTCAACGGGGATTAGTCGTGTTCCATCTAAGCACAACGAGTTCACAGGGTTGTCCTTCACATTGAACTCCTTGCACGCGCACGGAGTCCGTATGTATCCTATTCCACGGTTCGGCTTTATGGTGGTGAACGGGTAGCTTGCGATCTCTACCGGAACTAAGGTTGCAGCGCTGAAGAAAGTGGATTTTCCGACGTTTGGTTTCCCAACTATGCCCACCATCAAGGTCCTTAGCTTCCCATCAAAATGTAGGCGCATCCCTCAAATGAACCTTCTGATAAAAAGAATAGGTAAAAGACAGAAAAGTTATTTGCTCGTTGAAGCGTTACACACTTTCAGAGGATGAGGCCTATTGAAACCAAAAGGGAAGGTTCTGGTTTGCGACCACATTCATGAGGAAGGGATAGAAAAGTTAAAAAAGGCTGGCTTGGAGGTTGATATAAACCCCACCATTTCCCACGACCAATTGAGAAAAGCTGTTTCAAACTATGACGCGTTGATTGTGAGGAGCCGAACAACGGTTACGAAAGAAATCATCGAGGCTGGAAAGAGGCTGAAGGTGATAGGCCGAGCTGGTGTAGGCCTAGACAACATTGATGTAGTGACCGCAGAAAAGAAGAGCATCACCGTTTTAAACACCCCTGAAGCACCCGCCGACGCCGTGGCTGAGTTAACGATAGGACTGATGATTTCGCTGGCGCGAAGCATTCCCCTCGCCGATCGAACCATGAAGGAGGGGAAGTGGATTAAAAAGGAGCTTATGGGTTGGGAGTTAAAGGGCAAAACCCTCGGCACGGTTGGCTTGGGAAACATTGGGGAGAAGGTGGCAAGAATCGCCAAGACCCTGGGAATGAAGATTCTCATCACGAAACGAACGCCCCCGCCCTCCGAGTTGTTGAGGGAACTGGAGGCAGAATACATTCCCTTGAAGGATCTCTCTAGTTTCCTCCAGCAGAGCGACATCGTCACCTTGCACGTTCCACTAACTCCAGAAACCCACTACATGATCGGCGTAAAAGAGCTTCGACTCATGAAAGACGGAGCCTTCCTCATCAACACGTCAAGGGGAGCTATCGTGGATGAAAAGGCCCTCTTAGAGGCTCTTCTATCCGGAAAGCTCGGGGGAGCCGCCTTAGATGTCTACGAAACTGAGCCCCCCAAAGACCTCGCGTTGATAAGGTTGCCTAATGTTGTTTGCACCACCCACATAGGAGCCCAAACCGAAGAAGCCCAGAGAACCGCAGCCATCCTGATCGCAGAGAAGATCATTGAGGCCCTTAAATGAGCAAACCAAGAATCTCGAAATAAACAACAAACCACGTTAGCTTGGCATTGGAAAATGGTGCGTGCAAATAGAAGTCGACTACGAGCGCTATTTTTCCTTTAAAACAGCTGGAGTTTCGTGGGTCTCTTTTGTGCATAGAAATTCGACGGGTTCTTCGCCGATGTTCTTGAACTGATGCTCCTCCCACGAGGGGATGAATATCACATCTCTAGGCTTCACTATGCGTTCTTGGTCTCCACCCCGAACGAGGGCCTTCCCCCGAAGCATAAATACCTCATGCTCGTGCTCGTGCCTCTCTAACGGAGTGTAGCCACCCACATCGATAGTGAAGAGTCGAAGCTGAATCCTCTCGGCACCCACGCCTTTATGCAGCAGGTATTTCACCTTAACCCCTAGAACCCCTTCCTTCCTCATCTCGTACTCCCTCACCCTCTCCACGCTGGTCACGTACACGGTCGTCCCCCACAACCTCAACTTCACCGAAGACCCGTAATATTTTTTATGTTACCTTATTAACCCCTCGTATAGAGGAGACAAAAATTTTCGCAGCCAAGAAGAAAGTCTTAAGTGTCCATGTCCTCAAAACATCATCGACCTAAAATGAAAGTCGCCATGTACTACAGCCTCGACAATATACAAATTGAAGACATATCCATGCCAGAGATCGAACAGGACGAGATCCTCGTGACACGTCAAACCACGTGATAGGTGATGGACAATTTAAAAACCACAACAAGCAATATTCTGCTTTTTCTATACGCATCGATATTTGTTATCTCTTTAAGCATAGGCATGTTCAGCCCACTAGCTCCACTGTACGCTCAACAATTAGGCGCGTCATATATTGATCTCGGCATAATCGGAGTGGCTTGGTCAGTCCCCTACATAATAATGCCAGCAATCATAGGCGCGCTAGCTGACAGGGTTGGAAGAAGGGCCTTCTTCCTCGTTGGGATGGCGGGTTGCGCCCATGTTTCGGGCCTCTTCCTTTTAGCCCATGAAGTCTGGCATGTGATCATGATTAGAGCCTTCAACGGAATAGCGTATTCCTTGATGTGGCCTATAGCGGAAGCTCTTATCGTCGACGTCACTTCATCCTCAGAGAGAATAAAGGCAATGGGCAGGTACTCTTTCTCTTGGGCTCTAGGCATGTTAGCAGGGCCCTTCATTGGAGGCCTCCTCCTCGAAACTTTCGGATTCAGAGTTCTCTTCTCTTCGTCATTAGTTGTAGGTGTTTCGGCCTTTATCATAACACTGTACGCTATGCTGTTTCACTATCGACCCAAAAGTCAACCGACCACAACTAAAATAACCGGTTCATCAAAGGGCATTGCCCCGGTCTATGTCCACCATATTTACCTTGTCATCGTAATGTATAGCATCGTAACGAGCCTCATTTTCAACATATTCCCCGCATACGCCAAGGGCCTGGGCATGGATGCGTTTCAGATTGGAACATTGTTTACCACACTGGGAGCGGCAAGAGCCATAACCTTCTGGTATTCCGAGACCATAACACGGATAGGAGAAAAACAATCTATCATCCTAGCGTTGGTGACTCAAGCTCTCTCACTTATCGCTATCGCGTATCTATACGGGTTTATACCCTTCCTAATCTTCATGGCTCTTCTAGGCTTTGGCATAGGCATACTTAGCCCCTTATCACTCTCTATAGCCTCAAAAATGGCGTCCTCAGCGAAGGTTGCCATCACTATGGGTATTGTTGAAGGCGTCTCCGGCATAGGTTGGACCGTTGGACCCGTCATCGGAGGAGCTGCGGCGGAATCCGTTGGCCCAACGTATCCGTACCTCATCTTTGGTGGAATCACTATCCTAAGCATAATACCAATAATTATGTGGTCAAAGAGAGGGACCTCTACTCCTACGGGTTAACGCGATTTTGGACAATAATGTTCTATTGTGACCCTTACGTGAAAAAGCATTTTAACTGGTATCGCGGTTTATGGTTTTGTTATCGGAAGGGTTGTAGATGGCTAAGTTCGTTTTTGTTACAGGCGGCGTGTTGAGTTCGGTGGGTAAGGGCATCGTGACATCGTCCATCGGGAAGATGCTTCAGGCTCGAGGCTTCACGGTCACAGCCATAAAGATCGATCCCTACGTCAATGTGGATGCGGGCACCATGAACCCCTACATTCACGGGGAGGTTTATGTGACGGATGATGGTGGCGAAACCGATCTTGACCTCGGCGGGTATGAGAGGTTTCTGAACCTCAACCTTCCTAAGGACAACAACATCACCACTGGGCAAATATATCAAGCCGTCATTGAAAAGGAGAGGCGGGGCGACTTTTTAGGGAGGTGCGTCCAGATAGTCCCTCACGTCACCAATGAGATCAAGCACCGAATCCGCTTAGTGGTCGAGCGATCGAGGGTTGATGTTGTCCTAACAGAGTGTGGAGGAACCGTTGGAGACATCGAGGGGCTGCCCTTTCTAGAGGCGATCCGTCAGATGCGCTTAGAGGAAGGATTCGAAAACACGCTGTATGTTCACGTGGCCCTCGTCCCAATCTTAGATGTCACTGGCGAAATGAAAACCAAGCCTCTCCAGCATAGCGTAAATGAGCTGCGTCGCATAGGCCTTCAACCAGACATTATCGTCGCCCGATGCGGGAAAATGATCGATTCTGAGGCCCTTCGAAAGATAGCACTCTTCGGAACGATTCCAGAAAGAGCCGTGTTTTGCTCGTATAATGTTCCCTCTATCTACCAGGTTCCCCTCATCTTAGATGAGCAAGGAATGGTCGAATACATTTGCAAAAGGTTGAGCTTGCCAGAACGAAAACCCGAGTGGAGCGAGTGGAAACAGTTTACGAATTCACTTTTAAACCCACGCTTTGAGGTGAGAGTGGCCCTGGTCGGGAAATATGCGGGTTTGGTGGACAGCTACGTAAGCATGAACGAGGCATTGCGGCACGGCGGAGCAGCTTGTCAAGCTCATGTGCCGATCGATTACATCGAGGCAGAAAAGCTAGAGCAGAACCCAAGTGCATGGGAGCTTCTTAAAAACTATGACGGAATCTTTGTTCCTTACGGTTTTGGCCCAAGAGGCACCGAAGGAAAGATGAGAGCGATCCGTTTCGCGCGTGAAAACAGCATTCCCTTCTTAGGGATCTGCTATGGCTTTCAATTAGCGATCATAGAATTTGCTCGTAACATGTGTGAACTAGAAGGAGCCAGCAGCACAGAGATCAACCCAGAAACTCCTCATCCCGTGATCGACTTGATGCCTGAGCAGCGAGGCGTTGAATATAAGGGGGCGACCATGCGTCTTGGAGCACATAAAATTTTGGTCAAAAAGGGTACGCTAGCTTATAAACTATACGGCTCTGAAGAGATTTATGAGCGCCACCGCCACCGATGGGAAGTCAACCCAGACTATTGGGAAATTTTGCAAAAGAAAGGGTTGGTGTTCTCGGGCAAGAGCCCTGACGGTCGAAGAATAGAGATTCTAGAACTACCCAACAAGTTCTTCTTCCTAGCCTCCCAGTTCCACGGAGAGTTTAAGAGTCGACCCGGTAAGCCAGACCCAGAATACTACGGCTTCATCAAGGCATGCTTAGACAGAAAAATAGGGAAATCGAAACCGGAATTTTGAAAAGTGCAAGTAGTTACATGTGATTTTCTGAACACGGCCAAAAATTCGCAGACCCTGAGTCTTTGGGAGTCTTCCAATCAAACGCTGGAACGAGTATACCTCTCTGTCTTTCAGTACGTATTGATCAAAAACTTATTTTCGTCGGAATCTTAACGTTAAACAATTTAAATGAGAGTGAAACAAGGGTGGACGAACGAAACAAACTTCGTTTTCAACCAAAAATCATTATATCAAAATTCGGTGAGGTTAATGCCGATGAAACCGATCGCATTGTCGAAATTATGGAAGAGTGTTATGGTCGATTAGCGCCCCACGAGGTTTCTCTAGTCGATCTATATGTTTTTGAGCGATCCTCGTCGGTGAACGCCTTCACGGCAAAGGAATATGAGGAAGTTGGCGTGGTTTCTGCCTCCTTTGATGAGTTGTTTTTCGCTATGCATGATGCTTGGCGAGGAACATCCCGCATTGTTTTATGTCTTGAGAGGATGAAGAAGCTGCCAAAACTGGTTCAGGTGGGAGGGGTTCGACATGAGGTGGGGCACTCGGTTTTGCACGGCAGCTTACGCTATTATCTTCTTCCACTTCCACCAGCACTCCTAGATCTTGTTAACCGCTTCGACATCTCTTCGCAGTATGTAACTAACCTGCTTTATTTGATATCCATCGCGGTGAAAGACTATGAGGTTTCTCGCCTCCTTTATGAGCGGGGCTACGTTGAAGATCAAATAGCCTACGCGAAGCATCTGCTAACCGTTACCGAAAGCGACACACTCTCCTGGGAAATGTCAAGGGGCAAACCGTTAGCTGAGGCCCTGTGCTTGATTTCTTGTCTAAAGGCCGCAGGCTGTGCCGCGCCCTTTATGTTTGACAAAACGTTTGGTGAAGAGATGAAGAGGCGCGTCGTGGAGAGCTTGTCTTACCTGCCCACGGGCTACTCTGCGCCGCTGCTTAGCGTGATACTGGAAGGCTTTTCATCCCTAGAGACGGACACCTTCAGCAACATTGATCAGATAGCTTCTTTAGTTAGGGAGAAAATTGTTAAACCCCTTCTCCTGAGAAGTGGCGTTTTCACATAACACATAAAAGTATAATACCAGGTAGCATTATTTGCCTTTTATCCGCTGTTTAGGTGTAGCTGTAAATGCTCACGGAAAGGAGCACACTCATAAAACGAGGTATTCCCCTATTACTTATTGGTTTATCCGTTTTCCTCTTCTATCTGTATTTCTTTGTTGGCGTGGCAGACATAGCGGTGATTATCCATCGCGCCAATCTGTTTTACTACTCACTGGCTGTTATCGCTGTTTTAGTGAGTATGACCTTCTATTCCTTAACTTGGCAACGTCTGCTAAGTCTTCTTTCAATAAAGACAACCCCTCAAAAGGCGCTTCTCTTTACATGGATAGGCACTTTCGTTGACCTTTTGGTGCCAGCAGAGTCCATTAGCGGCGAGATCTCCAAAACCTACCTCATGTCCAAAAGCGCAGAAGAAAGCGCTGGAAAGGTTTTAGCGTCGGTGATAAGCCATAGAATTCTCTCAATGACAGTCACCTTGAGCGGTTTAATCATTGGCTCAGTATTCTTCATTTTAAGATACGAACCCTTCGGGTTTGTCCTCAACTTTATAATCATCGTGGCGACCGGCACCGCTATTTCACTATTTTTCGTGTGCTATTTATGCCTGAAGGAGGAAACAACCGAGAAGATGGTTCACTGGTTGATACGTTTCCTCGAGTTCATTTCTAGAGGTCGCTGGCAACTAACTCGCTTAAGATCCAAAGCCCAAGAAATGTTGAAGGCATTTCATGAAGGAATCGCTATCTTGGTCAGAAGCCCCAAGAGCTTAGCTTGGCCAGTAGCCCTTTCCATAGCGTCTTGGTTCTTCGATCTCCTCGTAGCCCTTTTGGTCTTCGTTTCTCTCGGCTTTCAAGTTTCCTTAAGCGCGATCTTGATTGTGTATTCTATTGGTTGCGCTCTTCAAACCATTCCTTTGGGTGTTCCCGGAGAGGTAGGCCTCATCGAAATCGTCATGACCAGCCTTTACACGCTGCTCGGTATCCATCCAGCCATCAGCGCTGCAGCCACTGTCCTAACAAGGGTTATAACCCTATGGTTTAAGCTCCTTGTGGGCTACATAGCGGTTCAGTGGGTAGGAATCAAAGTCTTGATGGACACATCGACTAAGGCTCGCTTACAAACGGCGTCCAACACCTCTGAACGATACTAAAAAACTAATCTCAACTAAACCTTCGCTACCTCGCCGTACTTTCCCACGTTGATCCTCCATTCTCCTTTAAAAGATGTCACGAAGCCGTTCTCGATCTTTAAGGCGTCTCCAACCTCGAGGGAGATAATCTTTTCGTCCCACAAAACCAGCACCATCGAGCCTGTTTCGTCCTCCACCTTCGTCTCAAGGATTTCGTGCTCAATGCCGGTGCCTGTAGTAATTTGTTTAGGTTCTGAAGTGCCCAGCACCTTGACCTTGATGGTTACGTGGTCCATTCCGGGTTTGAGATCGCGTATATTCAATAAAGTCCCTCAGAGTAAGTCCTCGCCTATAACTCTCCATGACCCTCTTAAACATTTGCTAGGGAACCGATAAGGAAAAGTTAGATGAATGCTATTTATCTTATGGAGTCTAACAAACATGACTATCCTGCGGTGCAGTCGATGCCAAGCGACTCTGAAGCCATATCCCCCTAAATATAGATGCGAGGAGTGTGGAGGTCTTCTAGAATATACCTACGATCTACAGCGGTTGAGCAAAATTAAGTTCACCGGTCCCTTCACCTTTTGGAGGTATCAACCATCACTCCCGGAAGTCACCAACGTAGTGACGATGGGAGAAGGCGGCACACCTCTACATAAAGCTAAGCGTCTCGTGAAGAAATTAGGTCTAGAATCATTGTACCTAAAGGATGAGACCCGAAACCCCACCAACTCCTTTCGAGATCGATGTGCAGCGTTAATGGTCTCCAATGCTCTAGACTTAAGGTATGACTCTTTGGTCTGTGCTTCCGCCGGGAACATGGGAGCCTCCTTAGCTGCTTATTGCGCCAAGTCAGAGCTCACCTGCCACATCATTGTCCCAAAGTTGGTGGACATGGGCAAGTTGGCTCAGATGCTCATCTACGACGCCGTCATTGAGGAGCACGGAGAAATTGTTGACGAGTCCATCCAACGAGCTGAGTCCTTGGCGAGGGAAACAGGCTGGTATCAAGCCACAGTAGAATTGAATCCCCTCGCGATCGAGGCTCAGAAAACCATCGCCTACGAGGTCGCGGAACAAGTTGGAGTGCCCGACTGGTTCATCGTTTCCATGGGAGGCGGCGGAACCATCCATTCCATCTGGAAGGGTTTCAAGGAACTGCAAGCCTTAGGAGACACTGAGACATTACCCAAATTGGTGGGCGTTCAAGCGCAGGGGTGCGCACCCATCGTCAGCGCACACCTAAAACATGAGTCAGAACCATTCGCCACCCCGAAACCGTCCACTCATGCCTTAGGAATCCTCGTGCGCAATCCTTTAAACGGGATATGGGCCCTCAAAGCAATAACAGAATCCAAGGGCGTCGCCGTCTCGGTGCAAGACTCCGAAATCTTCAAGGCTGAACAAGAAATTGCGAGGCTTGAGGGAATCTTCGCGGAGCCCGCGAGTTCGGCCACCGTTGCGGCACTTGAAAAGCTGGCTCAGCAAGGCGTCATCAGAAAGGAAGACAGGGTTGTCTGCCTCATCACGGCAAGCGGGTTAAAGGCAACCGACGTGCTACAAGCTTTAGCGAAGAGGCGAAAAACCGCTGTCGTTGGCTTAGAGTTAAGCACAAAGGAAAAGATACTGCGCATCCTAGGCCGAAAGGATACCTACGGCTACGACCTATGGAAAAAACTAGGAAAAACCATGACGCGGGCTGCCATCTATCAGCACTTAAACGAACTCTCAGAAAGAGGGTTGGCGGTCGCCTATGAAAGGGAGGGGAGAAAATACTTCAAAATCACCAAGGGCGGAAAAAGAGCTTTGCACGCCATCGATGAGTTAAAAGCGTTACTGTAATCTTCTACAGAAGGGCCATAAACGGAAAATTGTTAACTATTAAGTTAGTAATCATGTTGTTTTACTAGTGATTCCTATTATATTCAGCCATTTTTCCATTCTGATTTTGTTTAGGTTTTTTATTGTTATTTTTGTTAATTGACCTTTGCTTTTCTTCACTCTTTGATCTATCGGCTCCGTGTTTTCTATCACCCAGTTTCCTACATGTTCCGATATGTAGATTACAGCCCTTTTCATTCCTGTTTTTTGGGCTAGTTCAATTTGATTTTTCCATGTGCTTGTATGTACGGTTAAGTTCCATTTCTCTTCTTTTCTGTGATTTTCTTTGAGTTCTATGCCGTACCATTCTCCAAGAGTGTGGATTATGATGTCGAAGACATCGGTATGGAAGGCTGGAACACCTTTATCTCGCAGAAATCTTGTGATGCGATGTTCTCTTCTCCTCGCAAGTGCTCGCGCGTCTAAGTTGCCGTTTTCACGTGATACAGGTGTCACCTCCCCATATAATTCGCTATGTAGCTGACAGAATAGATAAAATTATGGTCTGTAGAAAAACGCCCACTCTCTACACTTCTGATGGTCTCCTCATCATTAAAAGTTTCTCGAATAAATTTTTTATTAACCAGAAAACTTATAAAACCCTCTTTATTATTCTAGTTACAACTATACTAATTGGGATTTGTATGGCCCGACCAACCCTGGCGTTGATGCCAATTCGATTAGCTATCACAGCCATTTTTACATCGCTTGTATGCGTAGCCACCATGATATTTTCTATTTATGTCCCTCAAACGAGAGGATTCTTTAACATTGGAGAAACCATGGTCTACATCACGGCTCTGCTTTTCGGCCCACTGATCGGGGCCTTCGCGGGAGGCGTTGGCTCCATGTTCGCAGACCTCTTATTAGGTTACCCACAATTTGCGCCAGCAACTCTAATCATAAAGGCATGCGAGGGAGGCATTGTTGGCTTTCTTGGTCGTAAAAGACTTAAGTTTGGCTCTAAACTGCAGTGGAAAGCCTTCACATTTGCAGTTGGATTGACTACTGGAGTTTTATTGGGCGGTATCGGTTCTCTCTACTACAGTGGCCCAGTTGAATTTTATCTCGGCTATCTCCCCGAGAATCCCACTTCGATTCTATTTATTCCGCCAATATTTTGGTACTCGATGGGAGCCTTAGTTGTCTTGTTAATTGCTTTAACGGGTTTTGCCTTTGAGCCGGAATTCGGCTGGCTCATCCTTACAATTCTTGTAGGAGGATTAGAGATGGTTACAGGATATTTTCTCTACGAACAATTCTTCCTTGGTGTAGCTGCAATAGCAGAGATACCCGTGAATATCGGTCAAATGACCGTAGGTCTTGTTGTTTCGGTCCCTGTTGTGAGGGCGGTGTGGCGTTCTCTTCCATCCCTTAAGTATTAAGCAATCACAAAGGGTTCTCCGACTGATGATTCCTCATCAGGAAGTCTCTTAATTCTTTAAAGTTAGGAGCGCTATTGTTAATGTTAGCCTTAGGGAGGATTCGCAAAAATGGTTCAGCGTTCGCTTCCAGTTGGCAAGCTTGACCCCAACCTACTTAAGCAAATAGTCTTTGGTTGCCTCGGTTCCCATGACCCTCGCGTTATTGTTGGTCCCAAGATAGGTGAGGACGCGGCAGTAATCGACTTTAAGGATAGGGTCCTCGTTATTCATTCAGACCCTATCACTGGAGCCATCAAAAACGTTGGTTGGCTCGCCGTCAACGTTTGCTCCAACGACATCGCCACTAGAGGGATTCGACCCCTCTGGATCTTGATCGTTATGCTTTTGCCTCAAGACATCAATTCCACCCAAGTGAAACAAATAACCAATCAAATCAACGAGGCAGCGAAGGAACTCGGCATCGCCGTCGTAGGAGGCCACAGCGAGGTCACCCTAGGCATCGACAGACCGATCCTCGTTGCAACAGCCATCGGGGAGGCTGAAAAGGGAAAGTTTGTAAGTTCCAGCGGGGCAAAAACTGGCGACCGCATCATCGTAACTAAGGGAGCCGCTATTGAAGGGACCGCCATCCTGTCCACCGAAATGGCTGAAGCCTTGCAAAGGAGAGTGGACAGAAGCCTTGTTCAGAGGGCTCAAAAACTCATCAAAAGGATCGGTGTGGTGAAGGAGGCGTTGACCGCCTTGGAGGTGGGAGGCGTTCACGCCATGCACGACGCCACAGAGGGAGGAATCGCCGGGGGCCTTCAGGAGGTGGCGTGGGCTTCCGGTGTAGGCATCATAGCCCACGAGGAGAGGATACCTATTTATGAAGAGACGAAGGCGATTTGCGAAGCCCTCAATATCGATCCGCTTAAAACCATCAGCTCTGGTGCCTTAATAATTTCGGTGCATCCGGAAAAGGCCGAGGAAATTGCGGCTACCCTTCATAAAAGGGGAATTGAAGCGTCCATCATCGGTGAAGTGGTGAATGAGAGGGAGGGCTCCTACGTCCTCCGAAGGGACGGAACCAAACTTGATCTTTCTAAACCCGTGAAGGAAGAGCTATGGGGGGCCTTAGAGAGACTGGAGAAAGGAACAAGCACGCATTAAAATGCTCTTCTTAGAAACCTTAACAACCGAGGAGATGGTCATGCGTCCTTCAGTAAGCCTCGAGTTTTCCGCCAAGGACGCCTTGAAGGCGGTTAAGAGGGGGGATGCAGTGATCGTCATCGACGTTCTGAGATGCTGTTCTACCATCGTCACGGCGTTGGCAAACGGCGCCCAGGGAGTTATCCCAACAAAAACAGTAAACGAAGCCCGAAGGCTCCATAAAAAACATCCCAAGTTTATACTGGCCGGTGAGAGAGGAGGAATAAAGCCGAGAGGATTCGATCTAGGAAATTCGCCCCTCGAATTTTCTCCCCAAGCAATAGGGGGAAAGCGCATAATATTCACCACCACGAGCGGGACAAAGGCTATCGTTTTATCCCAAAAGACAAGGTGGGTACTGATCGGAGCCCTCCTAAACGCCGAGGCGGTGGCCAAGGCTGCTTTGAAAATCGCTGAGAAAGAAAGGTTAGGAATTTCTCTGGTGTTGTCTGGGAGAGAAGGAAAACACTTTTCTCTAGAGGACTTCCTTTGCGCAGGACTAATAGTGGAAAGCCTTCCAACCGACAGGGTTGAACTCTCTGATGCCGCCTTGGGGTCGTGGCTAGCCTATCAACAATCCCGCGGGTCACTGTATGAGACCATTCAAAAAGGATATCACGCGCGTTACCTTAAAACCATGGGTTTTGAGGAGGACGCACGTTTCTGCTCTCAGGTAAATGTCTTCGACATCGTTCCCGTTTACAGAAATGGAACAACCATTCCACTCGATTTGAATTCGCGAGATCTTAAGGAGAGGAAAGCAAGAAAATCATAGAAACCTTTATTCTTCTTCCTTCTGCTCGGTTGATTCGATTGGCTCGGGTGGTGGGGTTGTGGCCATGGTCCATCCGATCCATCCACCTATAACTAAGATGCCGATGAAGCCGATGAAAACTGGAGCTCCTATCAACCACATTTGGATATCTTTGGGGTTAATCCATCCGAACATAACGCTGGGAAACGCAAGTGCAATGGTATACCAGATTGCGACACCTAAGCAGACCACACAAATGAGCCCACCTATGGCCTGATCTTTACTGGCCACCCTATGACCCCACCCACTTATCCTTTACCGAGACCTATTTTTAAAAATCATTATGAAAAATAGGTCTAGAACATGCCGCCTCAAGATTCTAATTCGCTTTTCTGGTGATCACGGCTGTGAGAAGTAGGTTCTACCATTGTTGTTTTCGCATTCATGGGGTCGGTTAGAAATGTTCTAAATGCGAAGCCCAGACAAGCGCGGTAATCATTACTTTGCGCACTCTAACACATGCAACGTTTTGAGCTAAGAGAGCCTTATTCACCACGAGATTTAATCATTTATAGAAGCACCGCTAAAACCACTTACACTTTTTCTGGTGTAATGAATTGGTATAACTCCCCGATGCAGAAGGTGAGCATTCTAAGAAAATCTATAAACGGGTAAATGATGGCCCTTTCATATAGCTTGTTTTCTAACGCTTTGTATGCATAAAACGCCATTAAGGCAAGTAAAGGTATGAACAAGATCCCAAAGAGTAACAGAAAAGAGATTGTTAGCGTTGTTGTGAGCGTTAGAAAGGTCAGTGACCCGATTATTAGTAGCCATGCTATAAAGCCTAATAGATTTAGAAGGAACCAAGTTGAAAGTGCGTCCTTTGCTCTTTTTCTTTTGAGCAAAAAACCGCTTCCCCTACCATATCTAAACGTTTGTTTTAAGAGCCCTTTAAGAGTCGCCCTGTGTTTATGCAAAACCAGAACAGAGGGATCCAAAACCATCCTGTAGCCAGCTTTACAAACTCTTTCTACGAGTTCATCCTCGTCGAAGCTATAACGAATGCCCTCATCAAAGCCACCCATTTCTTCGATGGCTCTTCGTCTCAACGCCATGTTACAGCCAGCCGGATAACGTGCAATCAATTTTATCATGTCCAGCGTTTCACGTCTTTTAAAGGACCGCAAAACAGGCATTATGCTGTTGTCAGCGTACTGAGAGAAGAAGCCTCCATCACACCCTTTCACGTTCCCTCCTACGCAACCAACCCGCGGATCAATAAAGTTTTTAACAATTTTTCTGATCCAGTCGCTTGGCACAACACAGTCAGCGTCCGTGAAGATGATGATTTCATTCCCACTACTTTTGACCCCAGTATTTCTTGCTGCATTTAACCCCTCCCTCTCTTCAACCAGTAGCCTAACGGGATACTTTGCAACGATCTCTCTGGTTCTATCCTTTGAGTTACCATCAACCACTACTACGTCAACCTTATCTCTATCGTAGTCCACCTTCAAAAGCGATTCCAATAATGTCTCTATCGTCTCCTCAGCATTTAGAGCCGGAACAACTATCGAAACTGGTGGCAGAAATTCCTTGGTCCTCACCATCACCGCCAACGATTCGCTTCAGTTGTTTAGGAAGCAATTTGCACATAAATTTTTTGAAAAAAAGACTATTCCCTTAGTCTTCAATAATTAAACGCAGGACAAAATGAAGCGCCACAGTCTAAATCATCTGTCACATACGTGCCGAAACGGGTGCAATGGCGGTCACTACAGATTTTAATCACGAACATCACTGTTTTCCAAAGATCATTAACGCTACTTTATTTATTACGTCTAACACGGTTGGATACACGTCCCTTCTCAAGAGCCCTTTTTGAAACAGCTCTTTATCGCTAACGCGACGACGTATTTGTACCGTTAACCTCTTCCGCCATACAGTTTTTAAGTTTAAAATTGGATAGGCTAAGCCCTTCAGTAGAGCAAAGGCTTGCTCTGGCTTCAATAACAATATGAATCCAAAGGCGCTTAACAACGTAAGAATGTAGAATATGCATATTCTTTGCCAGAGGTTCCTTTGTTCATAGTTCTTCAGCATCGTGCAAATTCTATTCTTAACCGAATGGTATAATCTTCTGGGGCTTAACCCCTTTGCGATCTGCCCACAGTGGCATGCCTTTGCCGAGGGAACGAAGATAACTCCATATCCTAACAATCTCGTTCTCCAACAGAAGTCTGTATCATCATCGTAAATGAAATAGTCTTCATCAAACCCACCTACCTCATTAAAAACGTCTCGTCTCACGATGCAGGCAGCGAAAGATGCGGCAAAGATCTCGAAAACTCTGCTGAAAGCTTTTTCTCTCATGTTAAATGTGGTGCTCCATGTACCTAGGGCGTCTATGGCCAATCCTGTGTGATCAAGTCGTTCTTCGTCATCCATCCTTAATATTTTCACTTGCGCCACACCCTTTCTTTCATCCTCCTCCCCAACTTTTATCAGCTCTTTTAGCCATCTCGGCTCGACGACGGTGTCGTTGTCTAAAAAAGCCACGTATTTGCTGGTAGCGTTTGCTTTAGCTGCACCCACATTGTGTGACGCTGAAGGACCTATATCGTATTCATAGTGAACAAGTTTGACATCTTTAAATCGTTCTGCAATCCACTTTTCCATTTGAGGGGTTTGGCAGTCTACAACCATGATCTCAAAGTTTGGATAGTCTGTTTGAACAAGACCCTTCAGACACTTTTCAAGATGCTTCGTTTCTCTGGCATTGATAACAACAACGCTCACTCTAGGGCAAGACCTTTCTCTCAACGTCGTTTAAAGCCCCCGTTTATGCAGGGAATTTAAGAAAGCTTGTCTAAAGCTTCCACCCATGTTCTCATTTTCTCGACTTGTAGCTTCATGAACTTAACGTGAATGGGCTCCTTAAACTGCCTCTCAATGTTATTATCTATACGCTGAGCGAGCTCCAAGTAGCAGTCTGCATAGCTTTTAGAGGAAAGCTCTGCTTCGTCTGTTATGCGCCAAAGTTTCTCATTTATCACCACACCCTCTAACTCCTTACGCAAATCTTTAAACACATCTCTACCTCGTTTAGTGTGAACACATAGCGGTTTTCCTAAGCACATCTTTTCTCCGAGGTGATCTACAATTTTCTTTAAGAATAACCCTGACCATATGTCGTCAAATCTATCTATGCCTAGGGTATTCATGTAAAGTTGGTAGAAGGCAGGTATTATTCTGGTTTTGAAGGAGGTGTTCATACTGCAGACTGCAAAGTATGTTCCCTCGCCAACAACTACCTTTTCCCTTCTGCTCGCTTTGCTCTTTATGACGCATTTTCCATCGAGCCCACCGTGATGAGTAAGCGTTAAGGCGCCTAAATCTGGATGCCCAAGCCAAAGCCCCATATTTAAGACACACTCGCCTCCCCCCTCTGTCCAAAAGTAATGCTCTTGTCTCGTTTCCAGATCGTATGGATGACCTCTGGGGTATGTTGCGAAGTCGACGGTTAACACTAGGTTTTCTAGAGTGTTGTACCATTTTCCTTTGGCGTGAACGGTCATGCCATCTTCTCTGGTAAGGTTTTCGGTGTGTTCCTTCACAAAGTTGTCAATTTTGTAAACATCATCGTCTACCTCTATCACAATGTTAGCTCCTTCTGTATATGCAAGGAGAAATCCGAAACTTGTCTCGGCATGACACCTTTCAGGTATAAGGCTCATGTATTTCTTGTAAGCCGAGCCAAAATTATCTTTAAACCATCGCTTCCTCTCTCTAGGCCCAAAGTATTCATTTGGAACGTTTGCTAGGTTCTCAACGTTCCTTGCGCGTATTTCCTGATTCCCTTCATCTATAACAAGGACTTTAATGTCTTCGTCAGCCCTATCGTTAAGCGCTTTTAGGTTTTTCAACTCGTTAACGGATGGTATTACAATGTATGTTAGCATTGATACCCCATACAACTTTCTTAATTAGGCTTTATCTTAAAAGCTTAATTAAACGTCAGAAACACGGGATGTTTCATCGAAGGTTATCACGCCGCTTTGGCTGAACTGCCCGTTAGGCTTTAATCCGATCCGCAGAACAGCGAGCCCCCTAACGAACTTAAACCCAAGGTAATACTCTTATCAAGACAGTTCCTGCACTAAAATTGAAGGAACACCTAACAACGCGTAAGTATGCCACGCCTAGACGGCTTTCAAACGACATCTATAAAATTGGGTAGGCTCTGTTGGCTAGATCGTAAAGCTAGTCATCTAATTAGATAAACAGGTTTCTTGTGGAATAGGAGGAGAGGATTTCCTTAATCAGTTGAGGATTAAAGGACTGGGCGAGTACAGAGGGTTCTCGGAAACAGTTTGTCAGACAATCATCGCACATGACATTTTCAAGAAAGCGAGGCTCTTCGCCGTTAAGTAGGTTGAACAATTTCTCTTTAATGAAACATGGATATGTGTTTCCTGACCAATCAATGTATATCACGTCTTCCCCTCCCTTGCAGTAGAAGTTTGGAGGTTTCTTCTCGTGAAACCTTATGATATCCTCAATGCACGTGCCTAGGTTCGCTATGGCGCCTCCCCTCTTTTTGAGCGACAAAAGGGTTTTCACGCTTCTTCTTAAGCTTGGAAATGAAATCTCTTCTTCTGAAAGATTTTCACCAAGAGGGTAGGTGCTAGCATTGCTTTTAACTGGATAACAAAAACCGAAGGGAACGCCTAATCGCTGATTCACGTATCTCACCATTTTTTCAACTCCACCCCTAACAATGAAGGAGTTCAGGAAGGTTAGGGTATAAGTTCTCAATCCTACTTCCTTGCAGTTCTTAATCGTCTCCTCTTGTTTGGTCTTTATGTTCTTGTGCCGTCTAATTTTTTCACATACACTCGCATCCCAGTGATCAAGGGACACACTTAAAAGGAATAAGCCAGCTTCCTTCAACCTTAAAATCACGTCTCTTGACGCGGTCCCATTCGTTGTCATCGCCGTTACAAGGCCTAAGCGATTCGCATATCTCACTATATCAACGATGTTTGGATGCAGGGTAGGCTCTCCACCAGTGAAGTACACGATTAAGAATTTATTCTGAGACAGAAAGTCCAAAAGCTTCATCGCATCCTTCATGCACACGAACCTTGGGGGATTTTTGTATATATCACACATCACGCATCTACAGTTGCATTCGGTAGTGACAGCAAAGACAGCGGTCCTTCTGAAACCGTTAAGGTACCTCACTAACGCTTCCGTTGCGTTTACCATGAGGGGATCACCATCAACCCTGAAGAACTGCCTACCTCTGCAATACTGCTTCTATTACTCGTAATCCTTTAAAACAATTTTCACAAAATCCCTTGAGCGACCTTAGACTATAGCTCAAATCCCTTTTAGGTTATGACTACATGCGAGGGTCAATTCGATTGTCAGTTAGATGTGACTACGCAAAGGGGCGAAGGGTATCTAATCGCCCTTTTCAATAATCGTTTCGTCGATTCTTCGAGGCCCCGGGTCCCTTGGTTTTCTTAACTCCCAGAGAGCCGGTAGAAAGAGGATGATCAGGAATCCACACAGTGCTAGGATTAAGAGGATAAGCAGCCAAGGAGTCGAAGTCGGAATCGGAATCAATTTGTTTCCAGTTAGTCTTATTTTGATTGCTGTTTATATAACTGTTTCCTTTGCCATTGTGAAGGGTTTTTGTCCATGGATGCTGTTTATTTCCAGTGACTCTAGAGATGCATAAGTCGAGGAAGGCTTTGGCGCAGATTAATACATTGTAGATGAAGGATGGAAGCAGCAACGGCATGAGCCAGTATAACCTCACTCGTCGATCGAGGTAAGCGCCTATGCCAATCTCGAAGAATGGAGCAAAATTTCCGACAGCACTATAAACAAAAACGGAGAGGGTAACCCAGAAAGACGCGATCCACCGGGGAGAGTAAACAAAATATGACACGGCCCCTAATATCCAAGCCAGTCCAATGAGAACCGGGACGAAGTATACATGAAGCAGTAGGAGGCCGTCAATTTTCTCCCTTAACCGCAGGTTCTTGCTCTTTATGAGCGGCCATAGGTGTTTAAAGGCGCACTGCATGTGCCCCAGGGACCATCGGTACCGTTGACGCCAGTACGATCGCCAGTCCTCCACCGCTTCCTCGTAACACTCGGCCTCGTTAACGTACCGAACTTTATGTCCAGCAAGATAGACTCGGAAGGTGAGGTCAGTGTCTTCAGCCAGCATCTTAGGGTCCCAACCCCCGAGAAGTTCAATCAATGTCCTCCGAAACCCTCCCGCCGTCCCCCCAAATTGAGGGACGAGCCGTAGATCATCTCGAGCCAGCTGGTCCACTCGATAACCACCGATTCGCTCCAGCGTAACGAGTCTTGTCACCAGCGTGTCAGGCTCATTTAGAACAGTGACTCTGCCTTGAACCGCCCCAACCTTGGGGTCAATAAAATGAGCAGTTAGTTTCTCGAGGATGTTTCGCTGTGGATAATAATCAGCGTCAAAACAATAGAGGATCTCGCCCGTGACGTGCTTTAACCCCTCATTAAGCGCCTCAGACTTTCCATTTCCACCTTCCCTTAAGCCTCGATGGATCACGCTAATGTACTTGTATTTCTCAGCGAACGCTTCTGCGATTTCTCCTGTTTTGTCCGTGGATCCGTCGTCTATAACGATGACATCAAGCCTTTCTTTGGGATACGTTAGCTCGGTCATTCTTTGAAGAAGCCGCCCGATCACTCTTTCTTCGTTTCGTGCGGGAATCAGAACGGATACAGCTGGTTGATACGTCATGCTGTCATATGTGTGGTGGGGTTGCCCGCTTCGATAATATAGGGCTGTAAGTGTAAAGATGAGATGCCGAACGAGGTAAGCCAGCATAACCGCAACCAACAGAACAAAAACTATGTCTAACGCCAGCACTTCACTTGCCTCCCTTGACTCCTTTTCGGCGCTCAGCGTAGACCAATAACGATAGCCCTAAAGACCACACCGGCACTACCCAAAGAAAGTCGATGGCTGGCCCAGTAACAAAGTCCACCACCGCGAAGGCGCCCTCTCCCAAATAATAGGCTGCCACAACCGATAAGAACAAACGAACAAAATTCCAGACTAAACCCACCACGTTGCCTAACCCCAGCCAAGCGATCTTACACCAAAGAGGACCCTTCAGCGGGAAAGTCAGAAGAACAAACAATAAACTAAAAATTGTCATGGAAAGAAAGCCGGAGCGTTGCCAAGTCATCACCATTCTGAAATCGGTCGCGTCCGCCAACTTCATAAGAATCGCGGGTCCCTCGGTGGTCCAGATCTTATCGTACGTGATTCCAGAAAGCGACAAGGTTTGCAGGACCGTTTCAGAGACAAACATCTGCATGTAAAGCAGTAGGAGATAACCAAGAAACGCGACTAAAACGACGCCTACTGCCACATGCAAGAACTGCGGTCTCTCCCTCCTAAGCGCAAAAATTTGCTCATTTCGCAAAGGCGATGGCTCCGAACTCTATCTAGCCCTTCACTTCCTTAACTTATCTTACTGCTATCGATAAAAAACTTAAGGTTCAAAGGGACATGCATCGCCCTCCGGCTGACGAAACCTTGAAGTGGTTGGGTGAGTCATTGACGGGCTGATCGATGAAAGTATAGCTTTCACAACAAATACAATTTTCTCTTATAAAATTAGATAAAGGAGAAGGGTAAATAAGGATGAATTAAAGGGTGGTAGCGCTATGGAGCTTAAAGTTGTGAAAATAGAGCTGCCTAAAGAGTGTAACCTTATCCTAGGCACTTCCCACTTCATAAAAACGGTGGAAGACTTATACGAAACCCTCGTAAACTCGGTTCCCAACATTAAGTTTGGCTTAGCTTTTTGCGAGAGCTCTGGTGAGTGCCTTGTCCGGGTAGACGGGACAGACGAGGAACTAAAGGAGGCAGCGGCTAAGAACGCATTGAACTTAGGATGCGGCCACTCCTTCCTCATTTTCCTGCGCGACGCCTATCCGATAAACGTGCTGAACGCCATAAAAGGGGTGCCAGAAGTATGCACTATCCACGCCGCAACAGCCAACCCTCTGGAAGTTATTGTTGCAGAGACCGATCAGGGGAGGGGTATTCTCGGCGTGGTGGATGGTCTGAGACCCAAGGGAATCGAGGACGAAAAGGGCATACGATGGAGAAAAGAGTTTCTAAGAAAGATAGGATACAAAAAGTAAAACTGGGCTCCTCCGTGTGAACCCCGTCGACTATCAATGACTAGACATCGAGCCTCAACATAGATCTCAATCTCAAAACCACAACAGTGAAACACACACCCAAAAGGGTATAGGGGTAGCTGGTTGGCGATGAAGCAATTTGGATAAGGCGGGGTGAAAGTGTTTAGTTAGTCTCTCATTCTTTAATGAAACATTGGATGAGATGAGGGCACGTTAGGCATTCGTCCGGAATCGAGGCATTCTCCGGAAGGTCTTTTAAATATCCAGAATGATGCGGACATTCGACAGGAGGCATTTCTCTTGGGTTGTCAGAGGTTTCAACGGAAACCGAGTTTAGGCTTTCCTCGTCTTTAACGACGATCTCCACCTTGGACAAGCAGTAGGGACAAGCGTAGTAGGTTTCTCGTGGCGTCTTAGACGTATCAGTCACCACAATGGGCTTTTCGAATACCCTCCCACAATTCACGTAAGGGCAATGGAGGGACCCCGATTTACGCATTTGCGTTCCACTTCTCATATCGTGCGCACATCACTGCAATATCGGTAATATTAATATTTAATAAATCTTTCCGTAGTGATGCTCAACACATATACATAAACCAGCATAGAATACCCTCTGTGGAGCAAGGAGACATCGCAACGGTTTTGACTGGCGGGCCCGCAGGGATTTGAACCCTGGGTTTCCGGTTTGTCGTAATCTCCGGCTCCGAAGGCCGGCGCCTTGATCCGGGCTGGGCAACGGGCCCTCCTGAATAAAACTGTGGAGCAAGCGATTAAAAGATTTCTTATGGGTTTAGCCTGTCCTTTCAAGTAGCATTCTCAACCATACTTCCAGAAACCCTTTTTAAATGAAGTAAACATCTACATTTAATGCGGGCCGGTAGCTCAGCATGGTTAGAGCGTTCGGCTGATAACGGCTGTGCAGCAGAAACCGAAAGGTCGAGAGTTCAAATCTCTCCCGGCCCACTATTTAAAATTAACAAAATAAGCTCAAATTGAGCCCTTTTTGGATTTAAGCCTAGCATGGAAAGAAAAAGATGAGGCTGTAGCTAAAGTTTTGGAAGCATTAAAAGAGGATGAAGGGTTTGTCAGAAAAGTGAAGAAAATAATTGAAGATTTAGGGTTGGAGAAAAAGTTTGAGGAAGTTAATGCACATAAATAGTTAACATTCTTTCAGGTTCCGCAGATTTGATAAATTACAATCTCTTTAATTCTGTTAGAACTTCTTCTTTTGTTTTCTCCGTAAATTCAGTTGTGATGAATGTTCCTTTCCATAAATCTAAAAATCTTCTATCTGAGATAATTCTAATTGTTAGCTCTAAGTTTTTCTTCAGTATTTCTGGATGCACTAACATTTTCCTCGCTCTTCCTTTTAAATCCTCCGGAACCCCATTTTTCCAAACCAATGTCGCTATGTCTCTTATGTCGCTGGATCTAGCAGAAACAAATTTCAAAATCAAATAATCCGTGTAATCTGGAACGTAAATTTCAATTTCTTTGTCAGCAATAGGAATTTTTACTTTTCTAATTTTCTGCAAAAATTCATCTGTGATAAAGAATGTTTGTTCTTCTGTTCTCCCCCTTACTTCGCCTTCCATGAAATCAAGTGAAACCTTTGCACTTCTCTTATTAACCTTTAAAATTTTAACACATCTCAAAAAACCATAATTATCCCTTTTCTCAAAAGCTTCTATGTTCAAATCTTTGGGTAACAATCCCTTTATTTTGTCTAGATTCCAGCCATTTAGTTTCTTTAAGACAAAATCGCAATCTCTTGTGTATCTTGAGAACGGAACAAATGCTCTAAGTGCATAACCACCTATCATGATGAGCTTCGGATCTTCAAACCCGTCTGATTTATTAGATAAATATTCTGTTAATCTTCCAATCTCTTTCTCTCTTAACTTCATAATTTCTAAATGCTTAGCCAAGTTTAACAACCTTTTCTACAGCTTCATCAATTTCCCTTCTAACAAAGTCGTCTTCCAATTTAGGTTCTCTAGAGGGAAACAACTCCTTTCCGCTCAACTCATTTATTCGATGACAACCATATTCTAAGGCCTGCCTAACTCTTACATCTGTTTTGGAAACTCTTTTCCAATAAGATTCTTTGTACAATCTATCTAAACTGATCCTATCCCTATTCGAATACAAAGTTGCAAAGGCATCTGTGAAAGCCCAGTTCTGCAAACATTCAATCACGTTGTCTTCCATATCTTCAACCAACAACTTTCCAAATTTTTTATATTTAACTTTGGAAAAATCTTTTGAATATTCTGCTTCAACATTCCAGCCTCTTCTCTTCGCAAATTCTTTCAATGCTTTCCCAAAAGATTTGTCCCTAACCTTCAAGATGTAAACATCTCTATGGATAAAGTCGTAATTCCAGAAGGATGCAGCGGTTTGAGCAGAAATTACCTTAAAATTCTTGTCTTTTTCCAAGAAATCCCAAACATCCTTAATCTCAGTAGGAACCCAGTACCACCCCCACTTGACTCTTTCAATCAACCCCTCTTTGAACAACCTGTTCAAGTATTCCTTGGCGTTCGGTTCAATGCTTTTTAAAGACTTAACTCTAACCAAACTCCCCCTCCATTCTCTTAACCTTTCATGAAACTCCTTCAAGTAATTGGACATGCCAATTCACCTTTTATAATCGTTTGGCAAACTACTTAAACTTAACCATTCACCTTTTTAAGTATTTTGGCAATTGTTAAAGGCGCACATAAAATTTCATATCGGAATCTTTAGCGGAACGTAATTGATATGAATATGTAAGAGATACAGATTTCAATATATATTCCGGTAAATAACAAAAACATGTAAAATTGTTCCGAGGCTTTGAACGAAGAATTTAAGCTAGCCCGAGGCTCCACTAATCATCCTTCAGAGCTTTGAGTCAAATTGAGCCAGTTTACTTACCGCGCCTGAGAGTATAAACGCAAGTGTAAAGCTATTCCGGCCCACCACGAATCCACCCTTGCTTAGATGCTCTAGAATTTGAGCGCTAACCTTCATATGAACTAACTGAGGCTCGCTCTTCCAGTCAGAATATGCTTCATACCCAGTCGGGTACTTCTATGCTGTGGGGTTCTTGTTGGCCTTGGACTGATGAGATCTCGAGAGCATATGAGGGACGCAACTCGGTGAACCGGTGTCTCAGATAGATCCGCGCCCAATCGTGCGGTGGTATCATCACATGCCATGTCAGGTATATCTCCCAGTCATCGGAATAGAAGATGTAGTGCATGACGACCAGTATTTGTGGGTTCACGATCGTTCCTGTCCATTCAGTTTCGGTTGTGATGCCGAGCTCAGGGTGATTGGCAGCAAGCCACGGGATGAATAGGTCACGCATCTCAGCGGCATAAGATCCTATGCCGTCTTCGCCGGATATCACCTCGATTGTGATTGTTTCTGTACGTGTCAACCCGTATCGTTTCCCAGTGATGGTCACAGTGAATATCTCATCGGCGCTTGCTTCTGTAGGGATCACAATCACCTCAGCGACTTGTCCGGGAGTCACCTGTCTAGGCTGGACCGTCACGGAAGCCTTTCCTTCAGAAGCTTGAGTTGAGACCTCAACGGTT
>Ga0315314_1000226_pt1 | contig 73179 bp, 70 predicted proteins | sample TDP9_MG_FD_203631 | JGI IMG/M metagenome (GOLD analysis project Ga0315314, IMG submission 203631) | Freshwater sediment microbial communities from Lake Towuti, South Sulawesi, Indonesia - TDP9 | ecosystem: Environmental > Aquatic > Freshwater > Lake > Sediment | place: Indonesia: South Sulawesi...
TTTTTTGGTTTGGGCATAAGTGTTCTCCATGCCATAAACAGTTATTTGTCCGATAATATATCGGCAAAAAGGCCTCTTTATGCCCAATTTTATTGTTACTCTTTACCAATATCATGAGTGAGAACCGGATTTTGAAAATTTGAGCTTTCGGATTTTGTATTTGTTTCGGATTTCGATATTCGAATTTCGGATTTTTGTTTTGCCGCCCCCATCGTCTAGTGGCTTAGGATACCGGGTTCTCATCCCGGCGACAGGGGTTCGACTCCCCTTGGGGGTAGTTTTTAATTTTCGATTTACGATTGCCGATTTGTGATTTGGGCAAAGCCATCTTGTTGTTCCAAGACGACCTATTCTGAGCGATGTCGAAGTATGCCAAGTTAAAGGGAAGTTCAAATGGAAGAAAAAGAATTGAGAGAACAATGCTTAAAGCTGATGGATGCAGCAGATGCGGTGTATCTGACTACGATCAGCAAGGATGGCTTTCCGCACACGCGAGTGATGGGCAATCTGCGAAACAAACAGCAATGTCGAGCATCGACAGAGTTATTCGCCCAGCACTGTGAAGATTTTCTGCTTTATATGCTAACCGGTCATTCATCTGCTAAAATGCAGCAAATTCGGACTAATTCAAAAGTATCTGTTTATTTCTGTAATCCTGCGGAGTGTCATTACCTGCTGCTTATCGGCAATGCTGAGGAGATAGCCGACCCGAGCCTGAAAAAACAACTCTGGCAGGACGAATGGAAGATGCATTGGCACGGCGGACCTGATGACCCTGAATTTATATTACTGCGTTTGTTGCCTGTTTTTGCAAAGGGGTGGTATAAGGAAGGCCCGTTTGAGTTTAAAATAAAATAAAAAACTGGAATCGCAGCGGGGGGCGGTTTTTTGATAGCCGAGATCTGCTATAACAATAAAAATGACCGATGAAAAAGATAAACAATTTATGTGCGTCGCCATCGACCAGGCAAAAATAGCTGAGGAAAATGGCGATGTGCCGATAGGGGCGGTTATTATTTATAAAGACCAAATCATCGGCAAAGCATACAACCAGCGAGAGCAGCTTAAAGACCCCACCGCCCATGCGGAAATAATTGCTTTGACCCAGGCGGCGGCTTATCTTAATAGCTGGCGATTGAACGGCTGCACTATGTATGTCACCTTAGAGCCTTGTCCGATGTGCGCAGGTGCGCTAGTTCTGGCACGAATAGATAGGCTCGTCTTTGGCTGTGAAGACCCAAAGGCGGGCGCCTGTGGCAGCCTGTATGACATCGTGCGCGATGGGAGATTGAACCATCGCTTAGAAGTGACGACCGGCGTACTGGCCGAGCAGTGCAGCGAGCTACTGCGGGAATTCTTTGAGCGTCGTCGAGTTGAAAATGCTGAGCAGTAACCAAGCTCTTAATCTGATTCGCCAGACTTGCGACGGCTTAAGACAAAAACGATTGCGCCGAAGATAATACCGACAGGACCTTCTGTAAGGCTCCAATAGAGGGGTAGACCTTCCAGCAGATCAACAGCAAAAAGAATTGCGCCAAAAATAATTGTGGCTGCACCGATATAGCGAATTATCGGACGATAACGGTGAGGGTGAAATGAGACGCACCACAACAGGCCGCCAAAAAATGCGTAAAATGCCGATGTAGAGCGGGCCAGATACCCTATGATAGGCTCTTTAGGCAGATCACCCAAGCCGAGCCATCTGTGGATAGCGTTCATCCAGGAATAAGGCATAATAACAGCAACGAGGGCAAAAAGCGCAGCCGTGCCGATGATTCGCAGAAACAACTTGAATAAGCGCTCTTGCTTGCTCATTCTTGACAGATATGTAGGGTAGGCTGTCCCGCTACGGCTCGGCACTTCGCCGAGACGAGTGCCCACCATTTCTTTTCCCCGCCTGCGCGAGGACAGGTTTGGTGTGCGGAGCACACCCTACGATTCTAACCGATTCTGCTATCTCCGTTGATATCGGTCCCGTGCATCTCCTCGAGCTTTTTGACCAGAGCACGCAAGGTGTTCTGCGTCAATTGCAGTTGGTCTTCAAGCACCTGGACTCGGTCCTCGACAGAATTGGATTTTCGATGCTGGCCGTACATCAGGCCTGTTTGTACGATTTCCCAGAGAACGCCCATTTTTCTCCTCAATTCATTCTCATCATTTCAAATCAATAACCGAAGCAGCCTTTGTGGTCGGATCAAGCGTACTAAACTCACTTTTGGTGATGTTATTATGGCCGGGATTGGTGGAAAAATCAAATATCAAAAGGCAAACCGCAAAAATACAAATCAAAATCCAAAGTGTCGCAGAGAAAGGCAAGACCAGCAGAATGCGATTGCGGACTGCTCATTTTTTTGCTATATTAACCAAAACTCAAAACTATTCGAAAATTGATAAATAGTAATTGGTAATTACCAGTTACCAGTTTCCAATTTCCAATTACCAGTAGATTGAATAGGAGAGGTGTCAGAGTGGCTTATCGAGCGGTCTTGGAAAGGCCGTGTCCGCTTTATGTGGACCGCGGGTTCGAATCCCGCCCTCTCCGTTATAAACGTAGTGAATAACGGCAGGGGAGCAGCACAACTGCTTGTGCTGCGTCGGGACCAGATGCGTTTGGCGATGTCCCGACTTATCGGGACCGACAAACCCCTGGCCCGTAAGGGGAATCCCGCCCTCTCCGTTACATCTGACAGGCACGCTACAAGTTCTTGAATATCAGGGACTTGTAGCGTTTTCTCGATTTTGGAGCCTCCCCGTCTTACATGTATCATCGTGAACTGGTTGTTCTTTATCGTTATATCCTCCAAGCGAAGCTGCTCGACTTCGCCAATCCTCGAACCTGCATAACCCATGAATGCAAAGACAGGTTTTTCCTCACCGTTACATGCTTCAATGAGTCTATCAACTTGCTCAGAAAGTGTATGGAAAGTCGGTTTTTGTCCGATAGATGAGAATCGTCAACGGGTGTATCGTTGCGGCGTGCCGAAGGGCTAAAAGTGCCAAAAAAGCAGAGAAAATGCACCAAATTAGGCTGTTCAGATAATAGCTGATCAGAGGAAAACATAAAAACCTACACGACTATTTGAAAAAGAAAAAATTTCAAAATTTTTTCACAAAATCTCTTGACAGGAAAACTTTTAGTTAATATACTATATCAGTATCTCGATTGAATTAGTTATATTGTTTTAAAATGCGAATACCTAAAAAATGTCAATATGCTCTAAGGGCTGTTTTTGAGCTTGCACTGCGTGAGCCTGGCCAGCCAGTGAAAATCTGCGATATTGCAGTCGCTCAAAATATACCGCCCCGCTTCTTGGAGCTGATCTTAAATCAGCTACGACATGCTGGCATAGTTGATTCCCAGCGAGGCAAACAAGGTGGCTATTTGCTGGCGCGACCGGCTGAAAATCTGGCTGTTAGAGAGGTTATAGAGCATATCCAAGGGCCAATTTCTATGACGGCTGAGAACGCGAAAAAGCCGAACAGAACCGAATCTTACTTGGGAGACGACGCATTCAAAGAATTGTGGCAGAGGGTTAATGATGCCATATCTGAGGTATGCGACAATACGACTTTTGCGGAGCTTGTTGAATATGAAAAGGCTAAGAGATATAAGTGTGTACCAAATTATGCTATATAATGTAAAATTTTTTGGAACTTAAACCTACTGAACCCGTAGGAATACTGGCTTATGAGGTGCAAAGGAGAAATGAAATCGCATTATAGAAGTTGTAGGGTGTGCTCTGCACACCAAAAAGAAATGGTGGGCATAGCCCACCCTACCACTTGAAATGACCGAGTCCTTTTCAGTCCATATTGGTAATGTGTTCCTTTGCTTTAAGAGGGGTACTATTGAATGAATGTTATAACTAATGAGATTATTAAAAATATCATTGAGGAAATAGAAAGCATAAAGTTTGGATATGTACAAATAATCATTCAGGATTCTAAAGTGGTCCAGATTGATAAGATGGAAAAGGTGCGCCTAAAGAATTCAGAAATTAAGAAGGGAGGTGATGTGATAGTAAAAAATAGAGCCTAAGCGGTCAACCGCAAAGCTTGTTTTAGGAATTAAGTTTTTAATCCGGCTGACCAGTCAACTGGAGGCAAAGAAAGTCGAAAAAGGAGATTTACAAATGAGAATCTTTCTAATCTCAAGTTGGCTGTTAGTTAGCCTGTTAACCCTGTCGCCAGGGTTATATGCAGTTGAGTCTGATGTAGATAAACTTCTTGACCTTTTAGTAGAAAAAGGAGTGGTTAGTAAAGACGAGGCTAGCGTTTTCAGATCTGATTTAGCGGTGAAGAAACAAGAAGAAAAAGAACAACAAAAAGAGTTTATTGTGATTGCAGGTAAGCCCATTAAGGTAAGCGGTTATATACAATTTCGCTACCGCCAAGACAAAAGCATTAATGATACCTTTGACATCAGGCGTGGCAGGTTAGACATTAAAGGCGATATTACCGAGCGGTGGGACTATCGCACACAGATTGAATTTGGTGGAGATAAAGGACCATTCTTATTAGATGCCATACTTGGCTATAAGGTTAATCCTTACCTAAAATTGAACATTGGCCAGCAAAAAATCCCTTTTAGCCAGGAAAACCTTATCTCCAGTCCGAAATTAGAGACAATTAACCGATCACAGGTAGTAGAAGCATTGGTAGCCCGCGGAAAGGATGTTATTGGAAACCAGAATGGCCGAGATATAGGAATACAGGCCAGCGGAGGCATTTTCTCCCAAGGAGAATTTAACCAGCTTGATTATGCCTTCGGGATATTTAATGGCTCAGGTATAAACCGCTCTGACACCACTGACCAAAAAGATTTTGTAGGAAGGTTGGTATTTCATCCGCTAAAAGAGTGGTCAATAGGTGGCTCCTACTACAATGGCTATGGTAGCTGGGGAACACCCGTGCGCAAGAACGACCGCGATAGGATTGGAGCAGAGTTTGCCTATATAAAAGACCCCATTTCCTTAAAGGGTGAGTACATCAGAGGCAATGATGGCGCAACCAAGAAGGATGGTTGGTATTTACAGGCTGGATATTTCTTTATTCCCAAGAAATTCCAGGGTGTGTTTAAGTTTGATACCTACGATCCTAATATCAAAGTTAAAAAGAATGAAACTAATGTTTATACCATAGGTTCTAACTGGTATTTCAATAAGTGGGCGTTCTTGCAGGTAAACTATGAATTGAAGAACGAAAGGGCAAAAGAAATAGATAATAATGCCTTAATTTTGCAGTTGACCTTACAATTTTAAAACGAAAGGATAAAAAAATGAAAAGGTTAATCTACAGTTTGTTAATTACGAGTATTTTGCTCTTGGGCAATGCTTTTGTCTTTGCACAGGAAAAAGAACTTGAAGGAACAGTAACTCTCTCCGGTGCCTGGGCGATTTATCCTACGGCAGTTGCCTGGGCAGAAGCATTTCAGAAATTACATCCCAAAGTAAAAATTGATGTCTCTGCGGGTGGTGCGGGTAAAGGTGCGGCTGATGCTATTGCGGGATTGGTGGATATTGGAATGGTTTCTCGAGATCCAGACCCAGCAGAGATTAAAAAAGGCATTGTGCCGGTTTATATTTTGCATGATGCAGTGTTTCCGGTGATAAGCGATAAGAACCCTGCTTTGGCAGAGCTGCTTAAAAAAGGTGTAAAGCGACAAACCTGGAATGGAATTTACATCACCGGAATTATCACTACCTGGGATGATGTAGTTAGCGCAAAGATTAGCAAGTCCATTCATGTCTATACCCGCTCTGACTCTTGCGGCGCGGCAGCAAGCTGGGCAGCATATTTAGGTAAGAAGCAGGAGGATTTGCGTGGAGTGGGCGTATATGGAGACCCGGGATTGCTTGAAGCAGCAAAAAGAGACCCTATTGGGATTGGTTACTCCAACTTCAGTTATGTTTTCACCCGTGAAGGTACAATAGTCAAAGGAGCAAAGTTAGTTCCTATTGATTCTAATGAAAATAGCAAGGCAGATCTCGATGAAATCTACGAAACGCGTGAGAATGCCATTAAAGCCATCAGAGCAGGTAGATACCCTGCTACAAGAAAAAATTATTTCTTTGTCAAAGGAACGCCCAAAGGGTTAGTAAAAGAGTTCATTGTCTTTGCGCTTTCTAAGCAAGGAACGAAGATTGTGGATGAGGTAGGAACAAGTTTGCCTTTAGATAAGGAAGAAGGAGAAAAAGTATTGAAGAGCATAGAATAAAAACTTAAGTGCGGGCAATTGCCTATTGTCCGCCCTCATCAATTATGAAAAAAATGAATACAAGAAAATTAAAAGATGCCTTTGCTAAAAAACTGATGTTTGTTTTTTGCTTATTTATTTTGAGTTTAGCTTTTCTGATGGTCTTTGGCTTATATCAAAGGTCTAAACCCATATTGGCAATTAGTAGCCTGAAAAACCTACTTTTCGTAAAAACCTGGCATCCCACATTAGGTAAATTTGGGTTAGCCAGCTTTATTGCCGGAACATTCTGGGTTACTCTGCTTGCTTTGATTATAGCTGTACCTTTAAGTATTTTGACTGCGATATTTATCTCGGAATACGCTCCCAAAAGAATAAGAGATTTTATCAAGCCCATAATTGATTTATTGGCAGGCATTTCTCCGGTGATTTATGGTGTCTGGGGAATAATCGCAATTGTGCCTTTGGTGCGAGATTACCTGATGCCTTTCTTGAGTCAAAAATTACCCTTTTTCCCTTTTGCGTCAGATAATTATACAGGTTTTTCTGCCTTAACCGCAGGTATAGTTTTAGCTGTAATGGTCTTTCCCATAATTATTTCGGTAATAGAAGAGGTATTAAGAACTGTGCCTTTTGAAATTCGGGAAGCATCATTAGCCTTAGGTGCAACCAAATGGCAGACCGTAAAATACACTGTTTTAAGAAAGGCTCGGCCAGGCATTATTGCCGCAATAATTTTGGGCCTTTCTCGAGCGTTTGGTGAGACCATGGCAGTTTTAATGGTTGCTGGCTGCGATTTACACGGATTTCCTAAATCTATTTTTGATACGGCATATCCTTTACCTGCATTAATCGCTAATACCTACGGAGAGATGATGTCTATCCCTTTATATGATTCTGCAGTGCTTTTGGCAGCGCTACTTTTATTAGTAGTCACAGCTTTATTTAACATGCTTGGCTGGGGAATCCTCCTGCATATTGAAAGGAGGGAAAGATAGTGAATAAAAGAAAGATAGAAGAGAACATCTTTAAGGTTCTAATGGTATTTTCTACTTTTATTGTAGTGGGAAGTTTAATGTTTATCTTCGTAACTATATTCTTAAAAGGATTACCTGCTTTGAATTTGAACATGCTTATTAAGACACCACAAGGTGGATATTATTTAGGTAAAGAAGGAGGAATTCTTAATGCCATTTTAGGTTCGATTGTATTAGGAATAGGGGCAACAATTCTGGCTTTTATGATTAGCTTACCTGTGGTTTTTTACTTGAATTTGTACTTAAAGAAAAATGCAAAATTTGCTTTTTTGGTACGTTTCTTTCTGGATGTGCTCTGGGGTATTCCTTCTATTGTTTATGGCGCCTTTGGGTTTATGGTAATGCTCTTTTTAGGTCTGCAGGCATCTTTACTTGCAGGTATTATTACCGTGTCTTTACTAATTTTACCCATTATGTCAAGAAGTATTGATGAGGTTTTAAAAATGGTTCCTTTTGAATTGAAAGAGACATCTTTTGCCTTAGGTTCAACAAGATTAGAAACCGCGTTAAATGTAATTTTTAGACAAGCCCTTCCGGGCATTCTCACTGCAACATTGATTGCTTTTGGTCGGGGTATCAGCGATGCTGCCTCGGTTTTATTTACTGCCGGTTTTACTGATTACTTGCCCTATTCTTTATTTAAGCCAGTGGCAACCTTACCTTTGGCAATATTCTTTCAATTAGGCACGCCATTTCCTGAGGTCCAAGAGCGTGGCTATGCCTCGGCTTTGGTGTTAACGGTAATAATTCTATCTATCAGTGTATTATCAAGGATTTTATCCAAAAGATTTACCAAACATATTATCAAGTGAGAGACAAGCAATGGGATTTAAGACACATATAAGTGTAAAAAACTTAAATGTATGGTATGGTCAGCATCGAGTATTAAACAATATTAGTATTGATATACCAGATAAGAAGATAACCGCTATTATTGGGCCTTCAGGTTGCGGAAAAACGACCTTGTTAAAATCACTTAATCGCTTAATAGACTTACAAGATGGAATCAAAGTCAGTGGTCAAGTTTTGGTTGATGGAGAAAATATTCTTGACCCAAAAGTTGAGGTTACACATTTGAGAAAAAAGATGGGACTGCTTTCTCAAAAGCCTCAGGTTTTGCCTATGTCTATTTATGAGAATGTGGCTTATGGCCCGAAGATAAACGGACTAAAGGATAAAAAGAAATTAGATGAGATTGTAGAGTATTATCTAAAGGAATCGAGTCTCTGGAATGAGGTAAAAGATAGACTAAATAATCCCGCCTCAAGATTATCGATTGGTCAACAACAGAGGCTTTGCTTGGCAAGGGGATTAGCTGTTGAGCCAGAAGTAATTTTGGGAGATGAACCTACCTCAGCACTCGACCCTATCTCTGCCGAGCGCATAGAACGGCGATTATTAGAACTCAAAAATCAATACACTATAGTTTTGGTTACGCATATCTTAAGACAAGCAAAGCACTTGGCTGATTATGTGATTTTCTTATATTTAGGAAATCTAATTGAACACGGACCGGCTGAAGAATTTTTTAAAAATCCCCGCTATGCCAAAACCCAGGCCTATATAGATGGACGCTTTATCTCAGAATTCAAAATAGATGAAGAGTTGAACTTAAAAGGAACAGTTTGCCCAGATAATTTTGTTAAGGCAAAGCTGGCGTTAGAGAATCTTAGTGCTGGCCAGATTTTAAAAACCATTGTTGATTATGAACCGGCTGTAACCGAATTGCCTAAGGCAATGGAATCCGATGGTCATAAGGTTTTGGAATTAAAGCAACTCAATGAAACTGATTGGGAGATAATTATTCAAAAAGGAGAAGTTAATTACACAATATAAAAATCCTATTATACTGTCGAAAATTTGGACCATTGGATACGATAATCGAAATCGTAGCGTTTTATGTCCATGAAAGGCTATGGAATCGGATCAAATTCGGCAAGGTTAAGCCGCCAGAATATCAAATATAAGTACTTTTTTTGGAAGGAGTTCTTAAGTTATGTTAATAGAACAAGTTACAGAAGATGTTGTGGGCCTTGTGGATAAGCTCAATTTTGCACAGAAGGTAGAGCGTTCCTTGGACCTGATTGAGCGAGCCTACAAGGAATTTGGCGATGGGCTTGTAGTAGCCAATAGTCTGGGAAAAGATTCCTGCTCAGTCTGGCACTTGGCCAAACGCGTAAGTCCCAAGATTCGCGGATTTATCATCACCACAAGGTTCAAACCGCCGGAGACAAAGAAGTTTATGACTGAAGAAGTTGCCAGATATCCGGAACTTCAAGTATTTAGCAGCGAGGCGGAAATTCCTGACAAACTTTACCAGACCGATCCGGACCGATGCTGTGAGATTCTGAAAGTAGAGCCTACGCGCCGAGCTATCAAAGAGATGGACGTTAGTTGCTGGGTAACGGGTCTTCGTTGCACTGAGGGACGAACACGTACAGAATTTAAAGAGATCGAAGAGCGAGATGAAGGTCTGATTAAGCTCAACCCCATCCTGATCTGGTATGAGCGTGAGGTTTGGCAATATCTGGCGTTGAACCAGGTACGGGTTAATCCTCTGTACGGCAAGGGCTACAGGTCTCTGGGATGCTGGCCTTGCACAAAGATAGCGCAAGGAGCAGATGAGCGGGCAGGCCGATGGATCGGGACAAGTAAATGTGGTGGTGAGTGCGGTATTCACACGAAACCTTTGCTTGATTACCAAATTTAAGGAAAAAATATTATGAGGTCTGAGACTATAGCTGTACACGGTGGTTTTGCTGGTGACAGTTTCAGCGGTGCAACTGCTGTACCCATTAACCAGACGGTCTCATATGCCTATAGAACTGCGCAAGAGCTTGCAGATGTTTTTGACGGCAAAGCTCCCGGGTATATCTATACGCGGATTGCAAACCCCACTACCACCGCCCTTGAGGCAAGACTTACGGAACTTGAAGGTGGTATCGGCTGTATTGCTACTTCCAGCGGTATGGCTGCTATAGCCTCGGTGGTAATAGGTTTGGTTCGAGCTGGTGATGAAATAATTGCAGCAAAAGGTATATTTGGGGGCACAGTATCTTTGTTTGAGAATACACTTGGCCGGTTCGATGTAAAAACCAAATTGGTTGATGCTGCAGACAAAGAGCAATTTGCTAAAGCAGTTAATGACAAGACAAGGCTGATTTTTGTCGAGACTATTGGAAATCCCCGAATGGATGTGCCTGATATACCGGCTATTGCTGAGATTGCTCATCAGGCCAACATACCTTTTATAGTTGATAACACAGTTACAACACCTTTTTTAATTAGGCCTGCAGAATTTGGTGCTGATATAATTATTCATTCGACGTCGAAGTTTATTAACGGGCATGGCACAGCGATTGGTGGAGCGATTATCGATACCGGAAATTACAATTGGGCAAATGGGCCATTTGAAGACATAAGGAAATTGTCGCAGAAAATGGGCCGATTGGCTTTTTTGGCACATTTGCGTAATTTGATCTACCGAGATCTTGGGGGTTGTCCTGCACCGATGAATTCTTTTCTAATGTTGCAGGGTTTGGAAACTCTTTCCGGCAGAATGGCCAAGCACTGCGAAAACGCTACACAATTGGCTGAGTATCTGGAGAATCATCCAAAGGTTTGCTGGGTGAATTATCCTGGCTTGCCAAAAAGTAAATTTCATAGCAGAGTTGCGAAGTTATTCGGTGGCAGAGGCGGTGGACTACTGACATTTGGACTCGGTGACAAACAAAATGCTTTTCGATTTATAGATTCACTAAAGCTGGCCAAGAACCTGGCTAATCTCGGTGATGCTAAGACAGTGGTGATACACCCATCCTCGACCATATTTCACGAGTTTAGTGTTGCCGAGCAAAACAAAATGGGAGTTACCGAAGATATGATCAGGGTTTCTGTGGGCATCGAAAACATTGCAGACATTAAAAACGATTTCGAACAGGCGATAGAAAAGACTTTTAAGGTGGAAAAATGAAACTTATTGTGAATGGCAAAGAGACGGATTGTAGTGACGGTTTGACTGTAAGTGAGCTTCTTGTTGAGCAAAAGGTAAGGATGCCGGATATGGTATCAGTGGAACTCAACAAACAGATTTTAAGAAGATCTGAATTTGAAAGCACACTGCTTAAAGATGGCGACAAGGTAGAATTTCTTTATTTTATGGGAGGCGGTCGTGGCACTAACTGAACTACAGATAGAGCGCTACAGCCGACAAATTATCCTGGAAGAGGTCGGCGGAATCGGTCAGGAGAAATTACTCTCTTCAAAGGTGCTGATTGTCGGCGCTGGAGGACTGGGAGCGCCGGCTGCGCTATATTTAGCAGCAGCAGGGGTTGGAACTATTGGTATTATAGATAATGACAAGGTTGACCTGACTAATCTACACAGGCAGATCATCCATCATACAAGTGACCTCGGCAGCGAAAAAGTTGATTCTGCCAGAGCCAAAATAAAGGCTATAAATCCTGATGTAACTGTCCAAACCTATCAGCTCAAGGCAACGGCTGAAAATATATCAGAAATCATACGAGGGTACGATTTTGTCATTGACGGCACAGATAACTTTCCTGCCAAATACCTTGTCAATGACGCCTGCTATTTCCAGAAAGTGCCGTTTTGCCATGCGGGTATTCTGCGTTTTGATGGCCAGTTGATAACGGTGCTACCGGGTCAAACTACCTGCTACCGTTGTATTTTCCGGTCGCCTCCGCCGGTGGGGGCGGTCCCATCATGTTCGCAGGCCGGAGTATTAGGTGTATTGGCGGGTGTCATCGGCTGCCTGCAGGCAACCGAAGCGATAAAATATCTGCTGGGAATCGGCGATTTGTTGACCGATACACTGCTAACTTATAACGCCTTAAAAGCGGAGTTTCGTATGGTGAAATTCAGCCGTAATCCTAACTGTCCATTATGCGGCGAAAATCCACAAATAACAGAACTAAAAGACGAAGAGCAACAGCTTGTGTGCGACTCAAAGGACTGTACATGTTGAAGTTAGAGATTCCTAACACCATTTTTGAGCAGATGCTGGTGCAGGCCAAGGCTGAGGCACCAATTGAAGCATGTGGAATCCTTGCCGGCAAAGATAGCAGAGTCCAGAAGTTATATCAAATGACCAACGTCAATAAAAGCAGCGACCATTTTGCGATGGAGCCGAAAGAGCAATTTGCTGTGGTCAAGGATATTCGTAAAGCTGGCCTTGAGATGCTGGCCATATATCACAGCCACCCCCAAACACCTGCCAGGATGTCGTATGAAGACATTCGGCTTGCCCTTACACCGGATATAACATACGTAGTCGTTTCTTTACAGGATTCAGAGTATCCTGCTATTAAAGGTTTCTTTATTGAAAATGGTAATATAGCCGAGGTGCCTGTAGAAATCGTAAAATAATAAATGTTTGTTAGAGAAGCCTTATGGTTTTGAAAAAGTTGACTTTGCTTCTTACAATCAGTATAGCGATTGTCGGCTGCCGACAAAATATCTTTGAGAAAGCTCACAATTTTGCGCTCCAGCCGGGAGATTTACTCTTTCAAGACCTTGATTGCGGGCCTCTTTGCGATGCTATCGAAAAAGTGACAGAAGGTTATCAAGGGATGAATTTTTCACACGTTGGTATTGCTGCAAAAGATGAAACTGATGATTTTGTTGTGATTGAAGCTGTATCAGGTGGTGTCGTGGTAACACCGCTACAGAATTTTCTTGGCCGTAGTTCTGACGCTGATGGTCGGCCTAAAGTTGTGGTAGGACGGCTAAAGGAATCTTATTATCATTTGATACCTTCTGCACTTAAAGAGGCCCTTGCTCTGAAAGGAAAATCGTATGACAAGGTATTTGCTATTGATAACGATGCTTATTACTGCTCAGAGCTGATTTATGAAATATTTTTACAGGCTAACAATAATAATCCTGTATTTAAGCTTCAACCAATGACATTTACAGACCCGGATACGGAAGAAACACTCCTGGCCTGGCAAGAATACTTTACCAAGTTGGGAGTTTCTGTTCCTCAAGGCCAGCCGGGCATTAACCCAAGCAGCATATCACGTTCACCCGCTTTGACTGTTATCTATGCCTATGGTACTCCAAGTCAAAGGCACCGAGCTGTGCGTGGGCAAAAGCATTAAAGAGAGCATTTATAATGATAGAACAGAAAGAGATGTTATTTGGAGCAGAAAATGGCAGATATCGAAATTGCTGATAGGTTGGACTTAAAAGCTGTATCCTGCCCGCTTAACTTTGTTAAAGCGAAATTAAAACTGGAACAGTTAAAAGCTGGGCAAGTTCTGGAAGTAATTTTAGACGACGGCGAACCTATACAGAATGTTCCACGCGCAATAAAAGAAGAAGGGCATAGGATATTACGTGTCGAAAAAACCTCGGATAATAGTTTCAGACTTCTGATAGAAAAAGATGGAGGCCTTAAGGATGGTAGATAAATTTATACAGGACCAAAGTAGTTCGGTAAGCATAGATACAAGAATCGAGGGCAAGATAGGTGCAATAGACTTCAACACTCTAAAATCGGGCGGCTTAATCAAACAGAGACAAAAAGATATGTTTACTGTCAGGTTACGCTGCCCCGGAGGCAGAGTTCCCCTTTCGAAATTGGAGAAGATTTTGCAGGTAGCTAAGAAATACGCTGGCGACTACGTGCATTTATCTTTTAGACAATCAATCGAGATGCCTTATGTTGATTACCGTAGTTTTAAAAAAATTTACGAGGAATTGGCAGAGAAAGACCAAAAAATTGCATCTTGTGGACCAAGGGTGAGAGTACCTACTGCCTGTTCAGGCTGTGAGTATAATCCCAACGGACTTATGGACACACAAAAGATGGCAAAACTCGTAGATGAAGAATTCTTCGGTCGAGAGTTACCACATAAATTTAAGATATCATTTTCTGGCTGTCCCATAGACTGCGCCAGAACAAGCGAGATGGATCTGGGCTTCCAAGGTGCGGTAAAGCCGGAGTGGAACGAAGAAACCTGCATTGGCTGCCGGATATGCGAGAAGGCCTGCAAGGAAGGAGCTATTGAATGTGACCCAGAGACAGGAAAACCAAAATACTATCCGGAGAAATGCCTTTACTGTGCCGATTGTATCCGTGCCTGTCCTACCAATAGCTGGCAAGAAAGAATTAAAGGCTGGATAGTGCGTGTTGGAGGCAGACACGGAAGACACCCTATTATTGGTCACAAGATAGCCGAATTTGTTTCGGACGAGGACGTGCCTCGCTTCATCAAAACTATAATAAAGTGGTATGAAAAAAATGGTAAAGGTCGCGGCAGAATAAGAATAGGTGTCATCTTGCAAATTCCAGAGATGTGGAATATGTTTATTGAAATGTTGCGAGATGAGTTTGGGGATAAAATTATTGAAAATCCAAAGCCTCCTGCAAAAAATGAGATACACTTTGAATAAAAAAGGAGGAACTAAATGGATACAGTAAAAATAATTGACACCAAGGGATTACCTCACCATGAGCGGGAAGGATTGGTCTTTCCCAGCTTGGAGGCACTTAAAACAGGTCAGGTCTTAAATATTATCTTTGAGTTCAATCCCCTTCCTTTAGTTTACACGCTGAAGGCGCAGGAAAAATTTGAGGTCTCCTATGAGAAAGAAGGACCTCCAGAATGGGTCCTGAGGGTCAAAAGGCTCTCTGCCGGCGAGGACAAAAAACAGCACCTCAAGGAATTATTGAATGAATTGAGACAAGGGGAGGTATCCGAAGAGACAAAGCAGAAAGCGAAGATACTCCTTCAGACGGTTGATGCCACTACATTAGGATTGATGGAACAGGAATTGATAAGGGAGGGTGTCTCGCATGACCAGATAAGAAAATCTCTATGCGATATCCACCTTGAGGTTATGAAGGATGCCCTTGTATCAAAAAGAATAGAGGTCTCTGCTCCTCATCCTGTTCATACCTTTATGGAAGAGCATAAAATTATACTTAATCACCTGCACGAGCTGGGTTCTTTGATGGAAAGATTACATGGAATGAATGATTTTGATGACCTTGGTGAGGACTTAGAAAGGTTGGCAGATATTGCTCACCATTTAATAGAAGCAGAGCGTCATCATCAAAGGGAAGAAGAGGTCTTGTTCCCAAAACTAATCAAGCACGACATAGTTGAGCCTCCGGAGATTATGAAGCTGGACCATGCAGAATTCAGGAAGAGGAAACAGCAGTTGTATGAACTTGTGCATAATCACCGGGATTGTAATTTCAGGGATTTCAAAGATCGGGTTATAGAATTGGGTGGATACCTAACTAAGGAATTAGAGAGCCATATCTTTAAAGAGGATAACATCCTCTATCAGATCGCCCTTGGGGTGTTAAGCCCACAAGAGTGGCAAGAGATTAAAAAAGGGTGTGACAAGATAGGTTACTGCTGTTTTACACCCCAAGACCATCACGAGGGTCATTGATATGGGGAACCTGAAGATAAAGCGCGTCTATGAAAAACCCAAACAGGAAGATGGACTGAGGATACTCGTGGACCGTCTCTGGCCAAGAGGTCTGAAGAAGGAAGATGCAAAAATCGACCGCTGGATGAAGGAAATTGCCCCAAGTGATGAACTTCGCAAGTGGTTTGCACATAAAGCAGAGCACTGGAAGGAATTCAAAAAGCATTATTATCAGCAGTTGCAGGGTAAAAAGGAGCTTTTGGAAGAATTGGAAACATTAAGCCAGAAGCAAACTGTAACTCTATTATATGCGGCAAAAGATAATACCAGAAATAATGCCGTGGTGCTTCAAGACTTTATCCGCCATATGTAACTTTGGTGATTGGTTATTGGTAATTATAAATTTCCAGTTTCCAATTTCCAGTTACCAGTAGCGCATGCTAAAGGAATCGGACAATGAACATAGCAAAGGATATGACTGAACTAATCGGCAGAACACCATTAGTATGGCTGAATAGAGTCAGCCAGGATTGCAAGGCAAAGATCGCAGGTAAATTGGAATTTTACAACCCCGCCAGCAATGTCAAGGACCGTATTGGCGTAAGCATGGTCTTGGATGCCGAACGGCAAGGCAAACTCAAGCCGGGAATGACCATCATCGAGCCAACAAGTGGCAACACCGGTATCGCACTTGCGTGGGTCGCAGCGGCAAGAGGTTATAATCTAATACTTACTATGCCAGAATCAATGACAACCGAGCGGAGAAAAATATTAGAATTATTTGGTGCGCAACTTGTACTGACGCCGGCTGAACAAGGTATGGCCGGGGCAATAGACAAAGCCAATGAGATTCTCAAAGAAATCAACGGTGCTTTCCTGCCGCAACAGTTCAAAAACCCTGCAAACCCGCAGATTCATAGGGAAACTACTGCTGAAGAAGTCTGGAAAGATACAGACGGCTTGGTGGATATCTTCGTGGCTGGCGTTGGCACCGGCGGAACTATCACAGGTGTTGGCGAGGTGCTAAAATCACGAAAATCCTCTGTCAAGATGGTAGCTGTTGAGCCGGCTGCCTCTGCCGTGCTTTCCGGTGGCAGGCCAGGCCCACATATGATTCAGGGAATCGGAGCAGGCTTTGTTCCAGATGTGTTAAATATGAAAATTATCGACGAGATTATTAAGGTAGGAAACGAAGAATCATTCAAGATGGCAAAACGTTTGGCTAAAGAGGAAGGTATTTTAGCTGGAATATCCTCCGGCGCTGCCGTAGCCGCTGCAGTCAAGGTAGCTAAGCGAAAAGCAAACGTGGACAAACTTATTGTTGTGGTATTGCCCGATACGGGTGAAAGATATTTGAGTACAGACCTTTTCTCCTGAGATTTTTCAATAATAACGGTTGGCAAATGAATATCGAATTATTGCCACCTACTTTTTCACCTTGGTCTTCTACGAAGCCGCAGCCTAATCAGATAGCGGTACTAATGAGCGGCGGCGTGGACAGTAGTGTCACTGCGCATCTTCTCAAAGAAGCTGGCTTGGATGTCCTGGGCATAACAATGAAGATTCCTCTGTCCTGCAAAACAAATAGCCGCAGCTGCTGTGGAGCGGATGCCGCCTTTGTTTGCAATGAACTTGATATACCCCATTACTTTGTTGATGTCACCGATGCTTTCAAGCAGCTTATCATAGAGCCATTTCGTAACTCGTACCTCAGAGGCGAAACTCCAAATCCTTGCGCCGACTGCAATACGCTGCTGAAGTTCTCCTTGGTGTGGGACTTTCTGCACAAAACATTTGGGATTAGTTATCTGGCGACAGGTCATTACGCACAGATTATCAAAACCAACAATCACGTACGACTGGCTCGAGCAAAGGATAAAGTCAAAGACCAGAGTTATTTTATTTATGGAATTACCCCAGAGAGAATAGAAAGGCTTGTTCTTCCCTTGGGTGAATTAACAAAGCAGCAGGTGCGCTCAATTGCTGCGAAACTTCACCTAAGCATTGCGGATAAAGCGGAAAGCATGGAGCTATGCTTTGCCGGTGAAGGAAATTATCAGGCTGCCTTATCCGCTACTGACGCTAATAAGCCCGGTGATATAATAAACATGATGGGCAACAAGATTGGCTCGCACAAGGGGATTGCAAATTATACGCTTGGTCAGAGAAAAGGTGTTGGCTATGCTGGTGGAAGACCACTTTACGTCGGCAGAATTGATGCGCGGACGAACACCATTGCACTGGGTACGAGGGATGAGGTAAGTTCCAAAATAGTCAGTGCGAATCACATGAATGTTCTGATACCGGAAGAACTGCTTATAGGTAAGAGAGTTTATGGCAAAATTCGGTCGTATGGCGATCCTGTGCCTTGCAAAGTTGTCCAAATGTGTAAGACTGAAATAACTGTCGAGTTCGACAAATCTCAATTTGCCCCATGTCCCGGCCAAAGACTGGTCTTATATGACCATAATGATAATGTCATCGCAGGCGGAACAATGAAAGGTTATCAGGGTATCAGGTTATCAGGTAGTGGGTATCAGGATAACAGGTTATCAGGTTAATTTTTCCCCTGATATTCTGAGGGCCTGGTATCCTGCAACCTGATATTCTGGTTTCCTGATATCCTGCTTTCCCAGTCTTTCCAGACCGGCTCAAAACCCTGTGCTTTTATCATAGCGGTAACCTGAGCGGGGCTGCGTTTATCGTTGATTTCAAACTGCTCAACCGCTCCACTTCTTCTCGAATATCCACCCGGATTCGTCTTACTGCCTGCGCTTATTTTAGTTATGCCGAGTTTAATTAGATGATCTCTCAATTGAACTCTTTCGCGGGTTGACAACACCAGACCGGCATCAGCGAAGCACAATCGCAGCGCAACTATCATCTGGACAAGATTCTTATCACTGGGTAAATGCCTAAATTGTAAATTATCTACATTGTGTGCAGGCCGCAACCTTGGAAAAGAAAACGATAGATGAGACTGCCAGTAGCGTTTCTTTAAGTAGTGAGCGTGTTCTGCAAGTGCCACAGTTTCTATCCGCCAGTCTGTTAGACCCAAAAGGACGCCCAAACCGATTTCTCGCATACCAGCCTGGGCAATTCGGTCTGGGGCAACAAGCCTGTTATCGTAGTCGGATTTGGGCCCTGCAGGATGATAAAATTGATAGGCTTGCCGGTTGTAGGTCTCCTGATATAGGGTAACGCCTTCGATGCCTGCCTCAAAAAGCTTTGCGTATTCGCTACTGGTCATCGGGTATACTTCAATTGAAATGAAGCTGAATTTGTCTCTAAGTTTTCCGGCGAGCTCAGCGAGGTACTCGATAGTAATGAATTTTCTGTCTTCACTGCTAACCAAAAGTATGTCTTTGAAGCCCTCGGAGGCGATAATGTCTGCTTCAGTGACTGCTTGGTCAATAGCCAGTCTTTTTCGCTGTGATTTATTATCTTTGTTAAAGCCGCAATATAGGCAGCTATTTACACAAAAGTTAGATAGATACAGCGGTGCATAAAGCCGGATAGTCCTGCCGAAGCGTTGAATGGTAAGTTGATGTGCCAACTGTGCCATCTCTTCCAAATAATCTTCGGCAGCTGGTGAGACAAGTGCCAGCAGCTTCTCGGCGTTGTAAGACCCCAGTGGCTGCGACAAAGCCCTCTGGACATCACTACTGCCGACCCTCTTGAACCGCCCCATCCAACCCTGAGGGTCTCCATCAAGACCTTTCTGGGCGAGTATTGTTTTTATATCGGGACCTGAATATTTTTGCGCATTAAACATTTTATTCATTTTCACCCTTCGCAGTGCTACGGAGAACGGGTCTTAAAAAGCCGGTAAGCGGACTGGATGAGCTTGCCATCTTGCTGGCAAGTGCCGGTCCGGATATGTAAGCCATTCGTCCTGCCTCGACCGCCAGCTTAAAGGCCTTTGCCATCCGACAGGGGTCATTCGCTGTTGCAATAGCAGTATTTACCAGAACTGCATCGCTGCCCATTTCCATTGCATCAGCCGCGTGTGAAGGTAGGCCCAGCCCGGCATCAACCACAACCGGAACATTGGACTGCTCAATTATAATCTCTATTGCCGCACGGTTTTTAAGCCCTTGATTTGAGCCAATAGGGCTTGCAAGGGGCATCACCGTGGTGGCGCCGATATCTTCGAGTCTTTTACTTAAGATCGGGTCTGCATTGATGTATGGCAAGACAATGAAACCATCTTTTACCAGAATTTCAGCAGCTCTGAGCGTCTCGACAGGGTCTGGTAGCAAATAATATGGATCAGGTGTAATTTCCAGTTTTATCCAATTGATCCCCGTTGCTGCTCGCGCCAGCTTTGATAGACGGATAGCCTCTTCGGCATTACGTGCTCCTGAAGTGTTCGGCAAGAGCAGGTACTTATCACGATCTATTACACGGAGCATATCATCATCTCCATTTTCAATATCTACTCTGCGAAGCGCAACAGTAACAATCTCGGTTCCTGACCTTTCCAAAGCCTTGGCCATAATCTGGCTTGAGGCAAACTTGCCGGTCCCAACGAGCAGCCTGGAGCTAAATTCTCTACCTGCGATGACTAATTTATCCATACAATGAACCTCCCCCTACGAATCTTACTAATTCAATGCTTTGGCCATTTCGTAGCTGAGTTTGAGTAAAGTTTTCACGTTCGATAATTATGCCGTCGATTTCAACCACTACCGTTGTCGCTTCGACCCCCAACTGCTCTAACAATTCTGCTACTGTTGAAGGCAAATGCCCTTCTGGAAACTGCCTATCAACGCCATTAATTGTTAGTACTTTCATCTTTCAATACTCCCAAAAAGAAAACGCACTACCACGAAGGAAGTGCGTTAAAACAAATGTGTTAAGCCTCCCTTCGCAGGCATTAACCCGATCAGGTTCATAGGGTCCCCCGCACCTATTTTCACAAAAACCGTTACATCCTTTACTTATCCGGTGCTGGTCAAAATTTCTGCCCCAGAAGTCCTAACTGCTCTTGAGCTTCTGGAAAATAGGTGCGGGGTTCTCAGCTTTCAACCGGGAGTTAGCTCCCCTGGCTTATACAAACTTTAATTATATATTATAATACTAATAGACCTTGGGAACAAATATTTTCTGCCTATTACTGATGGGCATTGTGCAATGAGCCCAAAAGACAAAAGACCCGCCTGCCCAGAGTATACGGCGGGCATGTTTGTTATACAAAAACACACCAGAGCAAAGGATGTGCACTGGGATCTTATGCTTCAGATAGGCGACAATCTGCAAACTTACCGCCTTGAAGAAGCTCCTCAAAAGGTTCTGCACCATGCAGTCAATGCTACGAGAATACTCGACCATCCACTTAAGTTCCTCACATATCAAGGGCCAGTAAATAAAGGCCAGGGAACTGTCCAAATAGCTGAAGCGGGTATATACCAGATAATGTGTAAGGATAGCAACCGAATGGAATTGCACTTAAGCGGCAAAATTCTCAAAGGCAAATTCTTTTTGCTACATACCCAAGGCAATCAATGGTTATTTATGACAGATAATTAATAGTGCCTAAAATTTTAAGTGCCTAAAGTGACTAAAATTATAACTTTTCACTTTAGTTCACTTTAGTTCACTTTAGGCACTTTAGTTCAATTTATTCATTTATCATTTATTTGGGCATCTGCTGAAATCGCTACCTTACCTTGGTGCGGATATATCTGCTATGCTGTCTTGTAACACCTGGATGACGTATCTGCCGTTGTGGGCAAAACCGCCGGGGTCTTTCAACGCGTACTGATAGTTGTAGGCGGCTTTCAATAGACGCGGTGTCCAGGCGTTGTACCTATTGCTACTGTTAATCTCGTCTGTATCGGCCAGGCCATTGCCATTAGTATCGATGAAAAAGTATGGATGGCTGTCAGCATATACTATCGGAGTCTTCGGCACATTTGCAGCGTAAACCTGAATCGCGGCGTAGAGAGTTTCACGAAGGGTTTCAATTTCACCGGCGATTCCTTCTTTGGTATTGCCGTCGCCGTCAAAGTCGGTTGTGCCCACACGAATATCTTCAGGCCTCTCTTTACCGGCGTGGCACCAGCGGCATCGGCTGATATTTACTACCTGGCCAGTATGAGTATCGTGACACTCAATGCAAGTATCGAAGGCTCGTACGTGCTGGAAGCGTCCGTTGTAGGTCTTGCCTTCGTACTCGTAGGCACCCTTCGCTTCTGCGCCGAAAAGCGTCGCACCAGCAGCAAAATAGTGAATGTTTATGAATCTAAGGTTTGCTGATACTGTGTCAGCGTCACGCCCTGCAATCGCGCTGTTGACACTCACCGCGGACTCGCGCCCCTGATGGCAGTTGATGCATAGGTTGCTGTTGGGGTCGCCCGTGTCGAGCTTGGCACCGCTGGGGAACTGGACAGCTCCTACTTTATACCTTGTGAACCCTGGGATAGAATCGTGACAGGTAGAGCATAAAAATCCATTCGAGATGGGTTGGGAAGCTGTTACCCCTTCCTTCAGGAAGAAGGGCAGGCCCGTAGCTGAGTGGCACTTGCTACAGCGTCCGGAGACTTCGCCGTCGCCATCCCAGTGTCGGAAAGCCTCTTTAGACCCTGCAAAGTGGCCAGCGTCTTCGCGATGAAGACCTGCTACAAGGTTGGGGTCAAGATCTTCGATTGAATCATAGAGCAGTTGGATGATGTATTTGCCGTTGTGAGCGAATCCTCCGGAGTCCTTGACAGAAACTTGGTAGTTGTAGACAGCTTTGAGCAGACGCGGCGTAAAGGCACCGTACCTGCCCTCACCCTCATCGACTTGGCCGTTACCGTTGGTGCCTATGAAGAAGTACGGATAAGAGTGTGAGTCGTACACGATAGGAGCACCAGCCGCAGCAGAGTAAGCCTGCATGCACTGTAGAAAATCTCTTGCAAGCCTACGATCTCATCGTAGATGCACTTGGCCAAATTAAACTGAGACCACCTTTTGGGCAGCCCTAGTCTTACCACTTCTCAAGTTCTCAACGCCATGCAGCTTACTGCAGAGCTGCTACAGCGGCTTGCAGCAGGGCCTTGGTGTAACGCGGATTGTGAACACCGCGGCTACCATCCTCAATGGCGATGAAAATGTAGTCCCAGAGAGCAGAAGCCTGCGCAGCAGGATAGCCCCCAACAACCGGATGATATCCTACTACTACTTCTTCTATGATACCACCGTCACCGATTTCATATTCTTTTTCTGCAGCGAGCATACCCTTGGCTAACAGCAGATCACGAACCTGAGCGATCAGCGCGTCGACCTCAGTCTGCACGCCGTTGATATCGAAGTTTTTGGTACCTGGGTGGCATACCACGCAAGCCGACACGGACGGCTCAAAAGTGTGGCTATAGTCTTGCCCAATGTGGCATGTAACACAGGTATCCCTTACCAACATCGCGTGGGCACTGGGATTACCTTGAATGCTGGCTCCGGCCTTACCAAGTAGCATTGCGCTCTGCGTGCCGTGGTGGGGCCCCCAGTGTGTGCTGGTGACCCTGATAATGCCGTTAGGATCTGCGTCCGCAATCTTCCTGCGCGGCTGGTGGCAGTTGGCGCACAGGTTGCCCTTACCGCCATTATAGGTTACACCTTGCAGAGCGTAGAGCACTACCGGGGCGGTGGTCTCCAAAGCCCAGTCCGCAGCGGTGTTGGTAGTGTGAATCTGGTGGCAGGCGCGGCAGTCCTGGCGGGTCGGATTGGGATCTCCTACCTTGACTGTGTTTGGGGTGAGTCCCGCAGCAACCATAGCGCTGAAGGCGCCACCGGAATGACAAGCGGCACAACTGGCGCTTGTTCCACGTCCATAGGCTTCACCGGTTCCATGCATAGATTCGCTCCAGCCAGTTTGCTTGCCAGTAATCACCGTCGTATCATTGTGGCAGTCCATGCAGGTAATTGCCTGAGCTGACACGCTTGAGGTGCCTGCCAACAGGACGGCAAGGGCAAAAACTACACCCATGAAGCTTGTTAGTGTTTGCATTGTATTCTCCTCTACATTGTTTTTCTTGAACTGTGAATTTAGGAGGATTTCCTCCGAATAGTTGTGTAATTAATACTCAGTTTGTACAGTTATATTCCTTTCGGCTCACGGTACTAAAAATTCAAGCCTCGCGAATCAAAATATTGCAGCAAGCAGCGTGCCACAATGCGTGGATTTGGTGAGTCTCACGTTGGAACAGGCTATAACTTGATTATTTGTATGTACTTAGCGCTAAGATAAAAAGAATCATTTTAGGAGAGGAAGGGAGGTCTTGGGGAGAGATTTTCTCAAAATCAAGAAGGGACGATATGGAAGACACCTATATATGGGAATTATCAATAATCATGGATTTTCAAAATGCCACTGGCCAGCTATGTCCAAGCGCGATCTCCGAGCAACCAAAGAGGACGCAGGCAGCTAAAGCCAAAGAACGCCGGTCGATGAGACATTTATTGCAAAGGCAATTATCGAATATAGTTGTAATCTTACAGCTAATTTGGTAAAATACTATGTTTAGATTTGATAGACCCGTTGAGTATCAATATTTATCAGGACAAAGAATCTCAAATATGAGGGTTCTTTACTTAGGTTATGGTCTCTTGAGATGTGGGTCTCCCTTGGACAAATAAAGTAGGCAGGTTGCTCATGGGGTTTTAAGAGGCAGGTCATGTATGCGAACTACTGGTCTGTGGGAACCGACCTTATAAACATTTCATGGAAAAATATTGAGAAGATTGCATCATCTACGTCACGTGGTTGCAGCGAACAAACACTTAGCAAAATAGGATAGAAATGGACACTATAGCAACAAAACAGAGTTTCTTAGAGACAATAACAAGATGACTAAAGAGTATAGCTTGGTATATGGTTGCCGCTTTCAGTCAAATGGTGGCAAAATACCAAATTTTGCGCTGGAAACTGCTTCAATAACAGACAGAAGACTGCAATTTGTAAATTGTGACATTACATAACTCATTTTATTAAAAGGAGTTAAGTATTATTTACTCTGTAACGCTACTACAGTCTCTAGAAATGTTAGAGTTGCCGGTGCCAGAAATAATAGTATTTCTTTCAGTTGTGTTTGTATATCTTGCGGCATCGATTTTGGGTGTTCTTCAGCTAACGGCCGGTGGCGAGAGATACAAACGCTTTCTGTCACCTCTTGTTTGCCTTGCGGTAGTGTTGGAGGCTGTGCTGTTGATATTCAGGGCTGTGGTGTTAAAAGCAGTCCCATTGACCGGATTGTTCGAGTCGATGATTGTTCTGACAATCGTATTTGCTCTGATATACCTTTTTTTTAGTATTGCTATCCATCAGGTGTGGTTTGGTTCGGTAATGGCATGGGTAAGTTTTGCAATGATTCTAATGGCTGGGATTGCTGCTAAGCCAGCCTCAGAGCCTTATATAGTAGCCACGACACCATGGGCAATTGCTCATGGTATTGTGATGATTTTGGGCATCGCATCGATAGCGTTCGCAACAGCAAGTGCGTTTCTTTATTTAGTCGGCAGCCGTCTGCTCAAGCAGAAGCGTGTTATGCAGGTGCTTGGCAAGATACCGAACATAGAGAAACTTGAATGTATGAACCTGTTTGGAGTAAAGATTAGTTTTGTTTTGACCACAATGGGGATAGTAAGCGGCTTTGGACTTGCGTCAATGCTCGGAACAGGTATCACCGCCTGGCTGACTGATGGAAAGGTTACTTGTAGCATCGCTGCTTGGGTTCTGCTGGGCGCGATACTTGTGCTAAACTATATGTTTCTGCTCAAGAGCAAAACAAGGGCATACGTGACAATCGTGACTTTTGTATTGCTTTTATTGGCAATTTTAGGCGTAACTATTTTAGGAGTGACTCAACATAATTTTTCGCAGCAACCCTTACAAGTTGCTCCACTGGTTAAATAATTATAAAAATGAAAATCACAGTTTTTGGACTTAATCACAAAACCGCTCCCGTGGATATTCGTGAGAAATTGGCATTTGATGCTGTAGAAACAATCAAAGTATTGAAACAGCTCAAATACAGATTTCGCGACGCTGAATTCGTGTTGCTATCAACGTGCAATCGTGTCGAATTGTATATGGTTAGCACACACACCAGAGAAGTTCGTACCGAGACGATAGCCGAGCTCCTGTCTAAGTTTCATAACGTTGCGCTAAAGGACTTTCAAGATTTGCTTTATGTTTACGATAATGAGGATGCAGTTAGACATTTGTTAACGGTTGCTTCGAGTCTGGACAGTATGGTAGTGGGTGAGACGCAAATAATACAGCAAGTTAAACAAAGTTATAAGCTTGCCTGTACTGCAAAAAGCACGGGAAAGATTTTGAATCGCTTGTTTCACTGCGCTTTTGGTACCAGCAAAAAGATATATACGGAAACCTCAATATCAAGCGGGCGGATTAGCGTCGCTGGCATAGCGGTTGAGTTGGCCATGCAGCTTTTTGCCGACATCTCAGCAGCCAAAGTTGTTGTGATTGGGGCGGGGGAGATGGGGGAGCTACTCGTGCGACATCTTTCCAAAGTCGGATGCAAAAATATGACGATTGTTAACAGGTCCTATGAGCGCGGCGCAAGTTTAGCTAAGCGCTATGGTATTAAAGTGCAAGAAGAGAAAGAACTTGTCGAGCAAGTGACTGACGCCGATATCGTTATAGCTTCAGCGGCAACACGAGATTATCTGTTCAGGAAAGATGCATTAGAAAAAATAATGAACGATCGGCACAAAAGAGCGCTGCTGGTTGTTGATATTGCGGTACCGCGAAACTTTGAACCCTCTATAAATGAAATAGAAAATGTGTACCTTTATAGTATTGACGAACTTTCGGAGGTTGCCGAAAAGAATCGCAAGGCTCGCGAAAAGGACGTCACCAAAGGTATGCAGATTATTAATGAAAATACTGTTGAATTTATGAATTGGTTCAGGGCTATAGACATAGGTCCTCTTATAGGCCAGATGAAAAAAAAATTTGTCCAAATCAGTCAAAATGAGCTTGAGAGGTTTTTTGTCGGAGCCAGGCAGGAAGCTCCATGCAAAGAGGCAATGGAGACAATGGTGAACCGTGTTGTTAACAAACTGCTGCACTGTGTAATTAAAAATGTTGACATGGTAGCTAAGATCTACGGGCCGACCGAGGCTGCAAAGATGGTCGATAGTATTGTGCAGCGTGCTGAGGAGATATCCGCTGCGCCAAACAATAACGACGATGCCAAATCATAAAACAAAATATGCGATCACAACTGACCGGTGTTACGCATGATTTGATGAGCTATTGTGCTGGGCCGAGAGACGAAACCGCAGACATGCAGTAATGGGCATTCTGGCTATCGTTGCCCAGATTTTACATCCACCCACGATGGACCGATCCCAAGAAAATTGATTATTTTCTACTGATTATTTTTAGCATCTGCCCCGGTCACCAATAATCAATTATCGTAAGCGTTCACGGAAAAACCGCATTTTTGTCATTGCGAGCGAAGCGAAGCAATCTAAAATCGTTCGCTTTTGAGATTGCTTCGGCCTAAAGGCCTCGCAATGACGCAAAAACGCCAAATTTTTCTGCGTGAACGCTTACAAAGTGTTGATACTCTGACGCGAAGCATCTTCAATGGGGTCACTTCCCGATTAGTCGGAATTCTTGAATTTTAGAGATATAAAAAGTCCATCGTGGCTGGGATTCTCCATACAGTTCTCGAAATTGGGAATTTTCGCTTGCATTCTGGCGATAAGAACGATATAATACAATTATATTAGCACAGAAATAAGGCCAGAATCCTTTCAGATTGTAATACTGCGCGGAGTAAGGAACATATATGGCAATAAATATCCGTTCAATAGCTGAAACTTTCGACAGACCAAATCAAAGCACTCGAGAGAGCCTCGCCGAGCAGATTCTCTGGCTGATTAGGATTAGATGGCTCGCTGTGGCGGGAACAGTAACAGCAGGCTTGATAGGTAGTTATATTTTTCCTGTATTGAAAGACGCTTGGCCGGTCTATATCTGTGCTGGGATACTTTTTCTTTGTAACATTGGTTACTTTTTGATAGCGACTAAAAACGCTGCTAATGCGGGACCTAAAGATACTGTATTAGCGATGGTTCAGGCGGAAGTAGATTTGGTCATCCTCACGGCAGTGCTTCATTTTTCAGGGGGAGCGGTAAATCCATTTTTTCTGTTTTATATCTTCCAGATTATCGTAGCGACGATAATCCTACCCAGGAATCTGTCATTCACCGTCGGCCTAACGGCAATATTATTATTTGGCCTGTTGGCTTTGAACGAACTTAAAGAGGGGGCGTTGTTGGGACATTACCCACTGGAACTTTCCGCAGCAGCCGCGCTGTGGAGAAACCCAGTATACATTCTTGGGGCATTTGTGGCATTTGTTTGCATGGTGGTAGTAGCTCAATATTTGACCAGAATGATCATTGTGCGAATGGCTGCGAAAGAGTTAGAAGCAGCCCAAAATCATGACGTACTCAAGGCTGTTATAAGCGCAATGGCTGAGGGATTGGTATTTATTACTTGTGACGGCAATGTGGCGATTTGCAACCCAGCCGCGAAGCTGTGGAAGAAAGACGGTGATATAAATAGGGATGACGACTCACCCGATGATTTTCCACCAGTTTTGGCAAAGTATATAAAAGGTCTTTTGAGCCGTGGTGAGAAAGCGACAACCCAGACCGAGGATATCAAGTTCACTACCGAGGGTACGGAACAGCGATATATCGAAGCCAAGAGCTGCCTTGTCATGGGTCTTGATGGCCGGAAATTAGGATACGTTATTGTCGGGCAGGACTTGACTGAGCACAAAAAGTTAGAGAAAGACCTGCGCCAGAAAAATGAAGAGGTGACCGAAATTAATGAGATGTTGAAGATGTCACAAATACAAATGGCGCAGCGTGAGAAAATGGTCGCGATAGGCCAGATGGCATCAGGAATTGCTCATGAGATAGGTAATCCTCTTGCAAGTCTTTCTTCGGTAGCGCAGTATTTGGGCAGGAAACTAACGACACATGAAGAGAAGGAAAATCTCTTGCTCATACAATATCAGGTGAACCGTATTTCCAATATTTTGAAACGTATGTTGAGTTTGTCCCGGCCCAGTACAGGTGGGTATATGTGGACTAATATCAACGAGTTAATAAACGGGACTTTGTCACTCGTCAGTTTCGATAAACGTGCATCCTCGGTTACTATCAAAAATGTTGAAAATCCTGACTTGCCGAGTGTATGGTTGAACCGGCCAAATTTTGAGCAGGTGCTTCTAAATATCTTTATAAACGCGCTGGATGCTATGAATGCCAAGGACGGCGAACAAGAACACATCCTCGAGATAACCAGGGAATTTAAAGATGGAATGATTGAGATTCGGGTCAGTGATACGGGCATTGGGATGAGCCCAGAGGTTTGCAGTCGTGCCTTTGAACCATTCTTTACTACTAAGGAAATCGGTAAGGGCACAGGTCTTGGGCTTTTTATAAGCTACAATCTTGTTACCGAAATCGGTGGCAGCATAACGATGGACTCCGAGCCGGGCGGTGGAACCACGGTGATAGTTCGAATTCCGAAAAGACCCAAAAAACACTTGATTGGTAGTGAACAGACCGAAATGGATTTGTTTAATGGCGTGAAAACTATCGAGGAAGGCAACGGTTAGCTATGGTGTTTTGTTAATAATGATGTGCAAAACAGGATTGCAGTGAAAGGTATTGAGAAAAATGGCTCGCGAAATATTGTTAGCAGATGACGAGGCAACTTTTAGGGAAACCCTAACGAAAGTCCTTCAAGAAGAAGGAATGGTGGTAACTGCCGTGAACAACGGCATTGACGCAATAAATGCCATTACAAAACAGGATTATGCTGTGGCGATACTGGACATCCGGATGCCGGGTGCGGACGGGATAAAAGTCCTGCGCGAGACAATGAAAGTAAGGCCTGCGATGCGGGTAATAATGATAACGGCCTATGGCACGGTTGAGATGGCTGTTAAAGCAATCAAGCTCGGGGCATGTGATTATGTGATGAAACCTGTACTGTTTGAAGACATATTGACAAAAGTCCGACAGCAATTGCGGTATCTGGAGTTGCAAGAAGAAAACCTGGAGCTAAAACGCCAGCTGAATGCCGGTTTTGATATGAGGCGGATTGTAGGCCAGTCTCCAGCAATGCGACAGGTTTTTGAAACGATCAGAAAGGTAGCTCCAACCAAAAGTAACGTGCTGATAACAGGAGAAAGCGGCACCGGCAAAGAATTAGTTGCTCGAGCCATACATTCGTTGAGCTCAAAAAATGACAAACGTTTTATTGCTGTTAACTGTAGTGCGATACCTGAGACCTTGCTTGAAAGCGAATTGTTCGGTCACAAAAAAGGCAGCTTTACCTCTGCGATTGAGGACAAAAAAGGGCTTTTTGAATGTGCGCGTAATGGAACCTTGTTTTTAGATGAGATAGGTCACATGCCAATGAGTTGTCAAGCGAAACTGCTGCGGGCAGTGGAACATAGGCAAATAATACCGGTGGGCTCCACGGAACCCATAGACATTGATTTGCGACTGGTCGCTGCCACGAACAAAGACTTAACTAAAGAGATAAAAGAGGGAAGGTTTCGGGAAGACCTATATTACAGGTTGAACGTTGTCGGTATCCATATTCCCCCTCTGCGTGAGAGAAAAGAGGACATTCTACTGTTAGTTGAACATTTTATAAAGAAATATAATGCCGAGATGGGCAAGCAGTGCATAAGAGTAAGTGATGACGTTATGCGGCTGCTTATGAGTTATGAGTGGAAAGGTAACATAAGAGAGATGCAGAACGTGATTGAGCGAGCGGTAATATTTGCTGAGGACGAGGTTATAAAGGCATCCGACATTGGATTGATAGGGTCCAAAGCGATAGCATTGAATGAAGAGTACGAGAACTTGCACGTTGCTGTCAAAGCATACGAGAAAACACATATCTGCCGAGTGCTGAGCAAGTATGACTGGAACAAAGTTGAGGCAGCAAAGGCTCTGAACGTGGGTTTGTCTAGTTTGTACAGGAAGATTGACGAACTGGGAATTAATAGTGACAAGCGTCATAAGGTAGAACAAGCGGGATGAGTTAGGGCGTATAATGGTCGCTTGACCAAAAAGCTTGTGAATTTCTCTGCTCCTGGAGTTGACAATATAGCATCTCCGCCTGCTTGGACTTCTATGAGCCAGTAAGGTATAATACGTTTTTGAATAACTATATTTTGGAGATATCCAATGAAAATTAGCCAGGCCACAGCTTATGCTTTGCACGCTATGATGTACATGGTTAGGCATATGACACAATTGCCTGCTATGACTAATACTATAGCCAAAGCGGAGGGAATTCCGCCTGGATATCTCGCCAAGATATTTCAACGCTTGGTAAAAGCGCGTCTTGTTAGGTCTGTGAGAGGTCGCAATAGAGGGTACGTTTTTGCCAGACCACCAGAAGAAATCAGCCTGCTCGAGCTATTTGAAGCTATTGATGGTGGACCGTTATTCGAAGATTGTTTATTGAGGCACTGCGAATGTGGTGGGACACCTGAGAACTGCTATATTTATGCCCAATGGATGAGTACGACAAGGAAAATCAGGAAGATACTTGCGGAAACAAGTGTCGTAGCTGCGGCCTGGAGTCATCCCCAGCATCGGTTTCAAAGCTTACCGGAATCGCTTGACACTGCAAAGAAGCCAACTAAGAGAAAGTTAGATAAGTCAAAGCAAGTTTTTTAGTTGAAGTTTTGTCGATGACCATGTGTTAGAGGAATTCCAGCATATAATGGTGTGGCCGGAGTGCTGGTGACACTTGGTACAACTTCAAAATCTACTCCCGCCTCGGCACAAGCTTCTGCTTCCTCACTACTTAAGGTGATTAGCCCGACTTCACTGGTGCCTTTGCCCATCAGATAGACCTTTTCTGGCGGCATAACTGCCCTACACAGAAGAGATTTTTTGAAAAAGATAAAAAAATGTATTTTCTCATAAATGAGAAAACTGTCTGGATGAAGGGCTTAAAAACAGTTCAATTAAACAATAGTTGATAGATACTACGATCCCTTATCATTCCATTCTGGCGAGTTTTTATCATGATAGCCATCTATATTACTGAGGTCAAGCAGAAAGGCAAGGTGTAACGGTCCCAACGATTGTGGGAATTTTTTTAACGCCCAATTTGTTGTAGCTTCCCCACCTGAGGAACCACAAGTTTTTGTGCTGAAAATGACCAACCGCAGAATTTGGGACAGTTACGCACATCTCCGGTGAGCTTCTAAGAAAAGGTTGTTCGGCTCGTATTAAAGACATACTTTTCTTTTCCAAATATTCTCATATCTGAGAAATCAAGGATTCTATGTTAGATTGAATGGGTCTTAAAGGTTAAAAATCATTGAATAACACCATATATTACTGTAAAATTATATAAAATTACAGCTATTTCTGGCCAAGATAGGGTAGCCTTGAAATGATTATTGATTAATGATAATTGATTATTGGTGATCGGGGGAGATGTTAAAAATAATCAGTAGAAAATAATCAATAATCAATGTTCTTGGGGTCAGCCGGTCCATATGGCGAATTTTGAATTAATGAGGACCCAACTATAGAGGTTATTTGAGTCGGAGATGGTTGTGGATGGCACCAATGAAAAATATCATCTTTTACGATGAGTTCTGAGAATAAGGAGATATATATTATGAAAAAGAAATGCGAATTTGAGACTGGCACTGGGCGAACTGTTTGTACAACGGCTGCAAAGGTTCAAGCAAAAAAGAAATGGCAAAAGCCAAAACTTGAAGATGTTTCCGGTAAAGTAATGGCTCAGCCCTACATTAGGTTCACTTAATAGTTTTGTTAATATAACAGACCGGATTAATTTGCCTATCAGCCATATTGGGCGTATTGGGTATCCAATAGAATATGCGCGATATGCTATATCTCGTGCGCAATGTGCGCAGAAGTAAGAGAGGCTTAGATGAATTTTACAGAACATACGAAAATCAGAAAAGAAAAATTTGGTACAGTGGTTTTTGATACCTTGACCGAAAAGATTTTTATAACTGACCAGATAGGCGGGGAGATCTTACACCTAATTAGACAAGGAAAAGGTTTAACAGAGATAGTAAACGTGTTGGGCGATAGCTACGATGGTGACAAGCAACTGATTGAGAAAGACATTTGCGAGTTTGTCAATCAATTAAAATCAAACAACATTGTAAGTGCATAGGAGCATCTATGGACATTGTTGCCGAGAGAAAGAAATCAAGCTCTTTGATTGAGCCGGCAATAGAAGGGCAGTTACAAGCAATCTCAGGTGGCAGTAATTTCGATGATTATAACTCGCCGCTTTTTGTTGCGTGGCAACTTAATTCGGCTTGCAACTTAGGGTGTCTGCATTGTTGCGAGGAGGCAGGCCATAGTATGCCAGATGAGATGACCAGAGAAGAGGCGCTTGACTTTTGCAAGCAGATTGCAGAATTAGATATCCCTTATGTAGCTATCTCCGGTGGTGAACCGCTACTTTGTCCGCATATTTTTGATGTATGCGAGGCTATTAGAAATAACGGCATAAGCCTCAAAATAGAAACTAACGGTGAGCTCATCGATGAACAAACCGCCTGTCAACTGGCAAAGTTGAAACTGCGGTCCGTGCAGATAAGCCTCGACGGCGCAACGCCAGAGACACACGAGAAGTTAAGACTGAGAGGCGATTGGACAAAAGCGATAGCAGCCTGCAAATATCTCGCTGGCTACGGGGTCAATACCGAAGTTGTTTTTGTACCCACGAAATTTAACATCCATCAGATCGGCGATGTTATAGATACTGCCTATTCAATGGGCATCTACGGCGTTTATACGGGCAAAATAATGCAAATCGGACGAGCGGCGAAAAACTGGGACATCTTATGTCCATCGGATGAGGAATATGAGAGATTCTTCGACGTGCTGCGCGAAAAGACAACTGCTTATAAAGGGAAAATGAAGGTTTACTATTATCCATACGATGTAATTGAAGAACTAAAATACCGCCTGGAGTGCCCTTCTGCAAGTTTGCTGGTTGTGCCAAATGGCAAGGTTAAGCTTATAGGTCCTTTACCTTTTATCTGCGGCGATCTAAAGAAACAAAAACTGAGCGAGATTTGGAAAAATTACAAAAAAGCATGGAGGAATCCGCAGGTAATTGAGTTCGCCAAGAAAGTAATTGCTGACCCAAAACTTTTGGCTGAATCAAACAATCAGAAGGAAATATAAACTCAATTGATTTGGAAGCATTTTGCAAAATGTGTCGTTTTGCAGGATATATCAAACTTATGAACTTAATAAAACTAATAAGATATCGGTTCTTTCTTTTCGCTGGGTTGCTTCCTTACTTTTTAGGGCAAGCCATAGCATTTAACAGCCAAAGGGGTTTTGCGTGGTCGTATTTTTGGTGGGGATTTGGAGGTATCTTTCTTGTTCTGGTCGCGGTTGAACTATTCAACGAATACTTTGACGCCAAAGACGGCACAGACAGAATCTTTTCTCATAAAGAACCCGATATTCCAAACTACTTTTTTAGCATGGGTATTTTAGCACTTAGTCTTGCTCTTATTGTCGGACTTCATCTGACTTTACAGAGGGGTTGGCCCGTGATTTTGTTTTCCTTTTTAGGGTTTCTGGGCGCTTATTTTTATGTTGGTCAGCCGCTTAAATGGGCATATCGTGGTCTTGGGGAGATAGTAATAGGTCTTTGTTATGGCCCATTTATGGTAATGGGCAGCTTCTATGTTCAAACAAAAACAATTGAATTTGTGCCTTTTTTTGTCTCCTTGATCTGTGGGTTATCTATGTTTTGTTTAGCTGTTCTTAATGAGATACCAGACTATTATCAGGATATGCTGGTGGGAAAACAGAATTTGGTAGTTAGATTTGGGAAGAAAAATGCGATAGTGCTATTAAAGTTATGCTTGGCGTGTTTATTCATGCTTCTAACGCTCGGTGCTATCTTAGGAGGAATTCCTTTATTAGCAATAACTCCTGTCGTGACAGTTCCATGGATTTTGAAAACTATAAAGACTGTGGAGGGAAACTCCAGCAATCCTGAGGTGGTTCTGGCCGCAATAAATACGATTATCGTTACTCACGTTGTGATTGTCTTGTGTTTAGGCATAGGTTTTGCGAAGGGTTAGATTCGATGAATCTCGAACGACCTAAAGTTGTAGGGTGGGCTGTGCCCACCATTTTTTTGGTGTGCAGAGCACACCCTACTTAATGAGCTAAACAGTTCAGATTATAGGAAAAGTCTTGGCTATTTGGCTGATTATATTACTAAAAGAACCGTTTGAAATTTTGCGAGGTGAATTATGGAAAGCGCGAAGATTTTAATTGTTGATGATGACCAGGATTTTGCCACCGTGCTTAAGACCATTTTAGAAGGTGAGCAGTATACCGTACTCACGGCCATTGACAGAACGGAAGGTATGGAGAAAATCAGGATTGACAAACCGGATTTGGTCATTCTGGACGTTATGATGGCAACCTGGTCGGATGGCTTTGAAATGTCCAGGGAAATAAAAAAAGACCCCCACTTTAAAGACATACCTATCCTGATATTAACAGCGGTCAAAGAAAGAACTGGCATAGGTTTCAAATCTAATGCTGGAGATCCTATTTGGCTGCCGGTAGATGGGTTCCTTGACAAACCCATAGAACCGCAGACTTTACTGGCCGAGGTTAAAAAAGTCCTCTCAAAGAGTGCTTGATATGGAACCAGTATCTGAAAACGCCAGACTTGTCCAGCGCGCTTATTGGCTGATTCGACTCAGGTGGGTGGCTATAGCGTTTGTCACGGCAGGTACATACTTTAGCCATAATATTTTGGAAGTAGAATTGTGGGATTCTGCCCTTTACGCAATTGCATTGCTGCTTACAATATACAACACGGTTGTACTACTACTTTTAAATCATTTCACCGCGAAGAATCACGAGGTGCCTCATAGAGCCGTAAAGAGAGTAATCAACTTCCAGGTGTCTGCCGACTTGTTACTCTTGACGGTTCTGCTACATTTCTCCGGCGGGGTTGAAAACCCATTCGTTTTTTACTTTATGTTCCACATGATAATTGCAAGCATTTTACTTCCGGTGCGGGAAAGCTGCTTGCAAGCTACATTTGCCGTTTTGCTTTTTGGTCTCTTGGTCTTACTTGAATATCTGCAGCTTATACCCCATTATTGCCTCGCCGGATTTGTTCCACATTGCTTACGCCGAACCGGCCTTTATGTTCTTGGCACTTTCTTCGTTTTCACAACCGCGCTGTATTTAGCAGTATATATGGCTAGTTATATCGCTGTCAGACTCAGGCGGACTGAGCAAGCCTACAGACAGGCTAATGTATTGCTCCAAGAAAAAGATCGCATAAAGGACGAATATGTTTTGCGAGTAACTCACGATATCAAAGCGCACCTCGCAACGATACAGGGCTGCCTTGGCGTCGTTGCAAATAGGTTTATCGGATCACTCGATGACGAGCAGGCAGACCTTATCAGCCGTGCACACAAGAGAACTGTTAAGCTAACCAACTTCGTGAAGGCTCTATTAAGACTGACACAAATGCGACTAAGTGGCGAACTAGAAATGGATATTTTCTCATTGAGAGATGCTGTACAAAATACTGTTGCTACAGTGAAAGCTAAAGCTCAGGAGAAATCGATAACCTTGAATTGTAATGTGGAGTTATTAGAGGATAGAATCTTTGGTAATCAGTTTTCTATTGAAGAGATGATTACAAATCTACTGCTTAATGCAATTAAATACACCCCCGCGGAGGGAACCGTAATGGTGAATGTGAAAAGCTGTGAAGACAGTGTGTTATTGGAGATTGTGGACACGGGTATCGGAATACCAAAAGGAGAACAACCTAAAATATTTGATGAGTTCTACAGAGCTACCAACGCAAGGAAAGTTGAACGAGATGGAACTGGTCTGGGATTGTCAATAGTAAAATATATAGTAGAAAGGCATGGTGGCCAAATAGAGGTCCAGAGTGAGGAAGGTAATGGAGCTACGTTTAGGATAACATTGCCACGAAAGAAACACCCATAAGGAGGATGTTCTTCCAGAACAATTAGAGTTGATTTATTGTTAAGTTGATAAGTAGAGCAGTGAAATATATTAAGACGATATTTGTATCAGCGATAAACATCATAAGACAAATAAGCTGGCCTGTAAAGATATTGTTGATAATGGCGGCGCTATCTATTTTTGTTGCTGGCTCTATTATTGTCACGGGCCAGCCAAGTTTTTGTAATTCCTGCCACGTTATGAAGCCATACTTCGAGAGCTGGCTAACGTCGAGGCACTTTGAGGTTAACTGTCTTGACTGTCATCTGCAACCAGGATTTACGGGTTATGTAAAGGGTAAGATTAACGGCTTAGCTCAAGCTGTTGATTGCATGGTTGGTAGAGTTGGGACAAAACCCAATGCCACGGTGAAAGATGTATCTTGTCTGCGATCAGAATGTCACAATAGCGGCGAGCTCTTAGCAGGTAATATAGACTACGAAGGTGTCAAATTCAGTCACAAAAATCACATTACCAAGGTAGTTGGTGGGATAAAAATTTCATGCAGCACCTGTCATAGCCACTTTGCTGGAGATGAACACTTCACTGTGAGTAATGACGTATGCTTTACGTGTCATTTTCTTAAGGATAATAGAAGTAGTAACAGATTAGTCCAGACTGTTTGTCAAAGTTGTCATAAAACGCCAGATAGGGTCATTGAACACGGACTGGTGAGAATTAACCATGCCGAGTTTGTTTCTTATAAAGCAAGTTGCGAAGGCTCTTGTCACAAGAAAGAAATTCAGAAGACAAGCGATGTAGCCGATAGTGTATGTTTAAACTGTCATAGCTTTAGCAAAGGGCAATGGGTAGATAGTGTGCAGTTGCATCAGGCGCACACTAATCGCGAAAAAGTAGAGTGCTTTGCATGCCATGGAAAAGTAGCACATGGTCAGACAGAAGTGGCATCGATTCCCGCGATGATGGATTGTCAGAACTGTCATAGCCAGACCCATCAGGTGCAGCGGAGTATCTATGCAACTCAGCACCCTATGCAGGAAGAAAAGGCAGCTATAACGCTCAGTCCAATGTTTCTTACGCATGTTGAGTGTAATGGCTGTCATATCGAAAAGGTACGAAGAAGTTCTGGAACATTAGATAGCTTTGGAGTTGTCGCAAAGGCGGTACCACGAGCGTGCGATCAATGCCACGAAGAAGGAACTGGTGAGCGATATATACCCTTCTGGCAGGGTAAGATCAAAATTTTGTACGAGTCGGTAAAACGTAAGATTACCGAGCTTGAGGAACGAACAAAATATGGAACAAACAAACAAGAATCTGCGAAACTAAATGAGAATATCAGACAAGCCAATTCAATTCTTGAATCGGTAGCATTTGATGGTAGCTGGGGCGTTCACAATTTCAAATATACAGAAGCAATGCTTCTTAAAGCAGATAGAATGATAATAGAGGCACAGTAGGATTCATAATGAGAGCGGATATTGAATTCACACATTCAAGGTTCATGGGTATTGCTTTTGTGGCAATTATTGCCATTGTTACATTAACAAATCAGAGATGTGCAATGGCTGCAGCACCACACCATCAATTTCTAAAAGGTCCTTGGGAACTTGTGGTTAAAATAGGTCTGGAGGGAGAGGCGTTGCGTTTTCCGCTTAAAGTTTCTGACGAAAATAAATCTCAAAAGTTAGATAGAATCTTACCTGTTGCTGGTACCCCAATAAAAATCCGTCTGGAGCAGTATATCCCGGATTTAAAATGGGAGACTACCGCGGTCAATCACCCTGGTGAAGGTATTATAGCAAGACTAAAAATTAAGCAAAAAGACTCACTTGCGGACATCTGGCTCAGTTCAACCGATCCGCTTAGACAGTCAATATCCTCTGAGATTGGAGGTGTCGCGATAAAAAAATTCTACAATCCGAATACCGTTAAGAAACTATTAGAAGAGCTAAGCCGTCCCAGGGCTATTGGTGTCCTATCGATCTGGTTTGATGATTGTAACTTGCCGCATGAATACGTGGTTAGACCGGCAGAGACAATAACTATGCCAACGTCACAATACTGCCTAAGTATTCTGGAGTATATGCCTGATTTTCTAATTGACACAGAAACGGGCAAGGCCAGTAGTCGGTCAGGCGAACCATCGAATCCTGCAATTAAAGTTAGTGTCAGCGATGGAGAAAAAACCTATGAACAATGGCTGTGGGCAAGGTTTCCATCGTCCCCGCACCAGCAGAGCAAGCTGCCCTTACGTATGAGGTTTACCGATTTTGACCTTGGCGATACAAAGGGAAAATACATCCTTGTCGTGGCACATGGGTCTGAGCCCTGGCTACTTTTCTCTGAAAAAGGAAAAACCCGAGTAGAAAAGGCAATCGGGGGCCAATCTTATCCCTTTGCGGATAAGGAGTATTCCTTCGCTGTCGGGGAGGTTATAGATGGAGCAATCATTAAAACAGATTGGAAAAACAATTCGCAAAAGTTGCTTCATCCAGCCCTTATCGTAACGATCGAGCAAAACAACATGAAATCGCAAGCTGTTTTGGAATTCGACAAGCCTTACCACCATCATGATAAGTTTGGAACAATGGTGATTCTTTATAGACGCAGACCTTAAGTTCCCTAAGCAATTAGACGAATTGAAATGTGAATATTTCATTAATGAGAAAGTTGCGTAAAAGAACAATGGCAATCAGTCTCGGCAAGGCACGTATTGAATGTGATAATGCAAACGAACGAGCCGAGCCTTGACGGATATGAATTTGTATCTTGAATGGAGGCTTTGTTGGTGTTGGAGAAACTGGAAAGTTCGATAGCAGTTCTGATACTTTGTGTGATAATTACCCAGGCACTTGGAGTGGAGAAACCAACTTCGCTGCAAAAAACCTGTGTGATAGAGCAATGCCACGCAGATTATGGCAAAAAAGCTTATGTTCACGGGCCGGTCGCCCTTGGCGATTGCAAAGCATGCCACAAACCCATCGATCCTAATGAACACTCCTTTGGGTTTGTGCGCAAAGGCAGCGATCTTTGCGAATACTGCCATCTGGAGCAGACAACAAAGAAGAATATCCATGAGCCTCTTAAAACAGGTGTCTGTCTGCAGTGCCATGATGCCCATAGCAGCGATAGCAAATTCTTGATAACTACGGAAACAGTAGCGGGTCTTTGCCAAAATTGCCATCAGACTGCCAAGTACCTTAAATTCCCACACGGGCCGGTCGCAGTCGGAGAATGCGCAGTTTGTCATGAATCTCACAGTTCAGACTATGAAAATTTACTGACGGTTGAACCTAACGAGCTTTGTTTTACCTGTCATGTTGTAACAAGAGACGAACTGAAAAAATTCGAATTTGTTCATGAACCTGTGAAAGATAACTGCGTAGGCTGCCACGATGCGCATGGTGCAAATAATGCAATGATGCTTAAAGCCCAATCGCCACAATTGTGCTATCCGTGTCACGAGAATATAAAAGAAATCACAGCCACTGCCAAATATAAACATAGCGCCGCGACTTTGGAGGATAGCTGTATGTACTGTCACACGCCCCATGCCTCGACTGTCCGATTCAACTTGAAAGATGTTCCGATGAAACTTTGTGTGTCATGCCATGATAAACCTATCGGCCGAAGCAAAGATGAAATGCTCCCGGCCTTCACGGATGATATCGCGAATAAAAAATTTCTTCATGGCCCTGTTGCCCAGAATGATTGCAGCGGCTGCCATGTTACTCACGGCAGCGACCACTTTCGGCTCTTAGCAAAAGAGTATCCTCCGGAATTCTATGCGCCCTTTAATAGAGAGAATTACGAACTGTGTTTTAGCTGCCACTCCGAGAATATCGTACTGACAAAAGAAACATCCGACCTGACGGACTTCAGAAATGGTAACTTAAACCTACATTATTTGCATGTAAATAAAGAACAACGTGGGCGGACGTGCCGGGCATGTCATGCGACACATGCGAGCAACCAGCCAAAGCACATTCGTGAAAGTGTCCCTTATGGAGTGTGGGACCTGCCCATACAGTTTGAAAAAACCCAGACCGGGGGCAATTGTAAGCCAGGCTGTCACTTACCTTTTGCTTATGACCGCCAAACACCGGTTGCGTATGAGAAATAGTAAGCTATAAATATAGATTTATACTCAGAAATAATTGGTGGGCACTCGTCTCGGCGTAGGCTCGCCGAGCCGGAGCGGGACGGTAGCCCTACGAATGTAAGCAAGAGTTTTAGAAAGGGAAATTTCTAATGTTGCCGGGGCGAAAAAATAGTGTACTTGGAATTCTTGCCCTTGTCTTTGTGGCACATACAGCGCTTGTAGTAGTTCCGACCCACGCTGAGTTACACAAGATAAAAGTTGGTGATAAAATGCCTGAGTTTTCAGCCACTGATGTAGACGGACAAGTGTTCGATTACAAGCGCGCTGGCGGTAAAGTGTTGATGGTAGTCTTTTTATCAGGAGGACAAAAACAATCGGCACAAGCAGCGGAGGACATTGAACAAATAGTTAACAGATTCACGGCAAACGCTGAACACTGGCAGTTGGCAGTTGTGGTAAATGACCCCAACGTTGGTGCTTATTTTCAAACGAAGGAGAAAGAATCAACGGTAGATTTTCATTTACTCTTGGATACAGAATACAAGTTATGGGGCAAATTTGGCATAATCGCTACACCTACCGTGATAATCGCCGATAAGAAAGACATGGTCTTGTGGGTAAAAGCTGGCCACGGATACGATTTTGCGCCTGTCATAGAGGCTCGTTTGAATCAGGCGCTCGGTATGCTGGAGCAAATTAACCCCAGTGATGCAAGTCTCGTCAAGACCATAATCAATACTACAGTTGATGCCCGCGTCCAGAGGCACTTGCAGTTGGCAAAGATCCTCCGGGAAAAAGGACGCCTCGAATCTGCTATCGCCGAAGTACACAAAGCCCAGACACTGGACCCAAATTCCATTGAAGTGAATCTGGAACTTGGCGAACTTTTTTGTGCGACTGGCCAGAGTAAGGAAGCCTTGGATGTTGTTGGGAGGGTAACAGTCACTGAACGTAGTGACAAAGCGAGGCTCCTTCTAATATCTGGTTGGGCAAAGCGCCAATTAGGCCAGCTCGATGCGGCTGAAAAAATTCTACTTGAAGTAATTAAGCTTAACCCCAGATCGAGCCGTGGTTTCTTTGAGCTGGGTAAGATTTATCAGACCAAGGGCCAAACAGAGAAGGCGATGATTTCGTATCGTAAGGCCTTGATGCACATCTTTGGTGAGGAATCGAAACATTAAGTTTCTCAACGATAGTAAAAAACCCGCTCTATGTTCCCAAAAAGGGGAATTTGAAAGATTATTTCAATACTTCCCAGAAAAGTAAGCGCCTTTTTGTGGTCTTAACCACCTTGTTTACAAGAGGTTATGAAAGCTCTTCTGGGGATCATCCCAACTTACGAAATCTGGCACAAAAATTGCTATTAGCTGCTGTATAAGGGTGATGCTGACCGAGAAAGCGTTTGTTTAGTGCCCCCTCGGTACGGAGAAATTGCTGCTGGTATGTGCTATTTTCGGCCTTATCCTGCCTGGGTAGATGCTATACGTGAAGGAAGCACTGTTTTGGAGGAGCGGTCGTGAAACTAAGTTTTATAAGTGCTGGTTCCTGCGTGGTTCTGGCAACACTGCTTATGGGGAGGGTAGCCATAGCTGCACACTCAGATTTATTCGGCTGCGACAGTTGCCATACACCGCACAATGCAGCCACCATGCCAGGTGTACCTTTGTGGAGCGGTAGTGAGACAACGTTGACGTTTACACCTTATTCGAGCGCAACTTTGGATGCCACAGTGGGCCAGCCTGATGGGTCTTCAAAGCTGTGCCTGAGCTGCCATGATGGGGCTAATCCTGACTATGCGTGGATGGACTCGAATATGATTTTTACTGCCGGTGAACTGGTGAACACACACCCGATTTCGTTTGTGTACGATTCAGCATTGGCTTCGTTAGATCGTGGCTTGAAGAACCCTTCACAGCCCAGCACCCTTGGGAGAACTATCGCTGAAGATCTGTTAGACCCGAACGGCAAAGTACAGTGCTCAAGCTGTCATGATGTCCACACCTCTGGCATTGGCAATAATCTATTGCGCGGTAAGGATTACTTTTTAGGCCCTGGTGGTGGTGAGCTTTGCCGTTTATGCCACTTGAAATAAGTAGGGTGGACCGTCCGGCTACGGCTCGGCGCTTCGCCGAGACGAGTGCCCACCAAGCCCACTTTTCAGTATTGATAAGTGGGTTCTTGGTGTCCATCAGGCATCTGGATACAAATCAAGAACATCTCCATCACGCTTTGCTTATAGAGCAATGTAGGGTGGGCTGGCCCGCTCCGGTGGAGGCCTACGCCGAGCCGAGTGCCCACCATTTCTTTTTTGGTGTGCAGGGCATACCCTACATCTGCCGAAATAATAATCGTGAGAATGGGAAACTGCCAGTTAAATAATAGCTTAGTTATCAGTCTGGTTTGTAGCCTTGTGTTTTTTTTTTATGGCTGCCGAACAGGGGTAGAAAAGGAGCGAATAGCAGAGGCAATTTTTTTCCCGCAATCACCTGATGAACCGCGCATTCAGTTTCTGCGAACATTATCCGGGCCGGAAGACCTTGGCGTTGCTGGTCCAAGTGCCTTTGAGAAGTTTATACTGGGTGAGCCTGAAACTAAAGAGGGTGTCGCAAAGCCTTATGGAATGGCAATCCACGAAGGTAAGCTATATGTGTGTGATGTTGGCAGACGGATTGTGGAGGTATTAGACCCTCAGAATCACACATTCAGCTATTTGACGAAAGACCGCCGATTGATAAATCCAGTGAATATCTACATTGACCAGGATGGTACCAAATACATAACAGACCCAACAGCAGGTGCGGTATTCGTTTTTGATAAGAGCAATAATTTAAGTGCTATATTGGGTAAAGAATTGAAAATTGCCCCGATTGACGTAGCTGTTCGCGGACGACGATGTTACATTACTGATTTTAGCAGCAACCAGGTTGTTGTCCTTGATAAGACTACCGGCAAAGAGATCGCTCGCATAGGCAAAGAAGGTGACGAGGAAGGACAATTCAAGCTCATCAGTGATCTGGCTCTGGACCAGCAAGGTAATATCTATGTTACCGATAAGGTTAAAGGTCAGATAATGAAGTTTAACACCTCTGGCATATTAGAGCGAACGATTGGTAGATTAGGCGATAATATAGACGAATTTGTCAGGCCTAAGGGCATCGCTATTGACAAAAGAGGCAATATATGGGTAGTGGACGCTGCAACAGAAGTTGTTAAAATATACGATCCAGAGGGACAATTGCTGCTATTTTTTGGCCTGCCTGGTAATAAACCCGGCAGGATGAATCTGCCTGCCAAGGTTATCGTGGACTACGACAACGTAGAATTATTCCGCGAGAATGCTGTTGAGGGAGCGAATTTGGAGTTTTTGATTCTCGTTTCAAACCAATATGGTTTAAATAAAATCAACATTTACGGTTTTGGTGACTTTGCTATGCAAGAAAAGATGATAGCGCAAGCGAAACAGTTCGCTCTATCATCCCACTGGAAAAGTGAATTGATACCGCAAATCAGTGAGCCTCTTTCCAAGATAGAAGAGCCCAAGAAAATAGAAAGTCAGCAGGACGAGCAGCAAAGAGAAATAGTTGATCTTTACTACCGCAGCATGGCGTTTTACCGCGCCGATCGACTCGAAGAGGCCCGAGAGGGCTTTGTTAAAATATTAAAAAGCGGCTTAATTCCTGCAGCAATGGCAAAAACATTAGAAAGCTACATAACGGACATTGATAAAACTGCAACTTCGGCTGAGCAGCAAAGAAAAATTGCTGATCTTTATTACCGCAGCATGGCGTTTTACCGCGCTGGCCAACTCGAAGAAGCCCGGCAGGGCTTTGTTAAAGTATTAAAAAGCGGCTTAATCCCAGCAGCAATGGCAAAAACATTAGAAAGCTACATAACGGACATCGATAATACTTTAGCCAGGAGCCCGGGTCGCGTGCCCCGGGTCCCGTGACCAGGGCGAATCGAAAGGTTATTATGTGATGTTATTTAGGGCGAGATTTCCATCAGGCCGTCAAGGCTCGGCTCGTCCGAAGGCAGCATCGCTTTCGGAACGTGCCTTGCCGAGACTGGTTCGATTAACACTGCTCGTCCTTTTTTGGGCATTTGTTGTAAGCTGTGACGAAGTGGAGCGTCATAAAGTTCTGACGTTATTCTTCGATGGTGTCCCACCTCTCGGGCAAGCAGAACACCAACAAGAGTCTGTCGATCTTGCATCTAAGTGGTTTGCAAAGAGAGTTTCACGCTCGGACTGGTACATACATGAGCCTCTGAACAATTGTGCCACCTGTCATGGCGAGCGTAAACAAAGAAGTTTTTCTCGCTCTTCGCTGCTAACGTCACCTCTGCCGGAATTGTGCTATAATTGCCATACTAACTATACTGTGTCGTCACCATTTATTCATGGGCCTGTGGCGGTTGGCCAATGCCTGTTTTGTCACAATCCGCACAAGAGCAAGATTGAGCATCTGCTAAAAGAACCGGAACCTAAGGTTTGCTATCAATGTCACGACAAGAATGTGATCGAGTCAATACCTGGCCATTCGACAGAACTGTCCTCTGGATGCACTAACTGCCATAGTGCCCATGCAAGTTCAACAAAATATCTTCTGAAACCGGTTTCATCCAAGACGAACGAAGAACTTGATAGAGCAAGCTCAATCGACGAAGTAGTGCAAAACTATATCCAGGCTGGGAAGGAACAATATGAAAAAGAGGGTTTCGAGCTAAAAGATATGACCCCCACAGCTGTAATCGAAAGCAAACGGTTATTTCAAGCACTTTGGATAGTTAGCGAACTAATTGAGCAAGGCGAACTAAAGAAAGCTAAAGCACATCTTGAAAAGATCAAAGAAAGTAATGCTTTCACCCAAAAAGAGCGGGCAAAAATCGCACAGGTACTGAGGCTAATGAGCGAGGCTGAAACACATCCTAAACGGATCAAACAGATAGGGTCTGGGCCGCAGAAGCTCGAACAGATGGGCATAGAGCCAAAGAAAACAGACAGTCAACAAAGTTTGCAGAAAAGAGAAATTGCTGAGCTTTATTGCCACAGCATAGAGTTGTATCGCGCAGGCCAGCTGGAAAAAGCCCGGGAAGGTTTTGTTAAAGTCTTGCAGAGTGACTTAGTTCCAGAACCGATGGCAAAGACAATAGAAGGTTACTTGGTGCATATAAATAATACTTTAGCCGGGAGAGCAAAGTCCCCCGGAATTGAGAATTTAGAATGAGGAATTGAGAATTTCTAAATTCTACATTCTCAATTCTAAATTCGCTCGGCAGTAATCGAGGCGGAAAGTGCCAGTAGAAGGAAAAAGCTATGGAAAGCGGAGGTCCAGGAGCATTGTTGAACGGACGAAACAATGACGCAAGCTATTGGCCAGCACAGCAGGATTTGCGATTTACGATTTACGATTTACGATTCAGAAATCGAAAATCGAAAATCGAAAATCGAAAATTTCTGGGCTCTGGCATTTTTGGGCATAGGCATGGTTTTTCTTTCAATGGGCAGTAGTGTAAACGCTGAGGGCGAGCAGCAGCCTCTTTTAAGGCACGGTAGAATTCAAGGTGAGCTGGAGCTGGTTGCCCAGAACCGTGTGGATGAACAGGGAATCAGCGGAAACAAACGTAAAAGCAAAACGAAAGTATTTGAAGAAAGAATAAGACTGAAGACAGAGGGTGATATATACCATCCGAATTTTTTGTTTTATAATGCTGCCTTTGGCCTTGGGCCTACGCAACAAAGGTTTAACTTCGATGATGATTCATATAAGGAGAGTGCTTGGCTAAATGATTATGCGGTGCTTGTGCAATTGCTGCGAGCGAAATCATACCCGCTGACCATTAACCTGGGTAAATCGGAGGATTTAATCGCCAGGCGGTTTTTGGGATCTTTGAAAGCTGAAACAGAAAGCGCGGGTATCTCGCTGGCGCTACGGTCCAAAGATTGGCCTATGACATTTCAGTATAGTACTAGCGATACTCGCCAGGATGGATTAGCCCCTATAGCCAGGGACTTCTTTACGAGAGACGATGAGCGGTTCAGATACACCTTAGCTCATGATTTTAGTGAGTCATCCCATCTGAGCTTTGGATTTGACAAAAATAAGATCGCACAACGAAGTTCGGGTGCTGCGACAGATTTAACAGAAGATAGATACACCTTATTGCATGATTTGGCCTTCGGCGGTGATCAACAACATAGGCTTGATTCTTTTTTTTCCTTCCTTGACCAGTCAGGCTCGTTTAATCTGGAGAACTTGCAGTGGGAAGAACGCTTAAGGCTGCAACATTCCTCCAGCTTGCTGACTAATTATGACTTGCGATTTGTAGATACCGAGCAGGAAAGGATCAGGAATAAACAGACTCGCGGCCGGGCTGGCTTTGAGCACAGGTTATTTGAAAGTCTGGTTACAACAGGCAATGTTTTTGCCTCGAGCTCCGACCTTGGCGCCCAGGGAGACCTTACGCAGCAAGGTGGTACATTAGGTTTGAACTACAGAAAGAAAAATCCCTGGGGTGTACTACTCAGCACATACACGGCAAATCTCACCGGCAGTGATCAATCAGGTGTCAGCGGTACAGGGATTGTGATTGATGAATCACATATTTTTACCGACCCACTACCGGTAACCTTGGACAGGGTAAACATTGATACATCGACTATTGTGGTGACAGACAACACTGGATTGAACGTGTATACTTTAGGTGATGATTACACCATTGCGGAAATAAATGGGCGAGTACGGCTAAATATAACTACTTTGGGAGCCATACCTCCCAATGTCAGCGATGGTCAGGAGATTTTAGTAGATTATACATTCTTTATAGAGCCGAAAAGGCAGGAGGATACGCTGCGCCAGAATTTCACTATCAGAGAGCGACTTGGTAATGGCTTGTCATTATACTATGCACATCAGCGACAAGATGAAAAGATCAGCTCAACCATCGTTGAGATTACACCTGACGAATACAGGATCAACACGTTTGGCGCGGATTACGTCCAAAAGGGCCTTGCGCTACTGGCTGAGCACAGCAAAGAAAGTTCAACGCAAATCCCCTCTGCCAGTAAACGTCTTGAGGCCAGATATAGCTGGCTTATAACCAGCGGTACACAGGTGAGTGTGCGGGCCTCGAACCAATGGCTTGATCTTGATGAGCCGGAAGCTCGGGATATAGAACTTTTCAGAGCAGGTGGTGAAATATTAAGTAGATTGGTAGAAAAATACAGCGTTTCTGCTCGAATTGACTATCGGGACGAAGATGATAGCAGGTTTGGCACCACAGAAGGGTTTCAAATCAAATCTGAGTTACAGTATAATTATCGCCAATTGAGTGTTATTGTAGGTGTCGAGCTAAACTCACTTGAGCGCAGACGCGACCAGACCGATAGCGAATTTCTGTATTTTAGGTTAAAACGCTTCTTTTAGCCAGATTGAGGGAAGGCAAAATAGTTGTGAGAAACGAACAGGACAGCAGGATTTGCGATTTACGATTTACGATTTACGATTTAGAAATCGACAATCGGCAATCGACAATCGAAAATTTTCTTAAGGCAGGCTTATATGTTTTAATTCTTGGGTCGGTTTTGCTTTACACTGGATGTGGCGGTCCGCAGCGAAAGCAATTCCCACGGCTGGAAACACCGCTGGTCTGGCCTCAGCCGCCAGATAAGCCGCGGATAAGGTATATCGGAGCAATATCAACAGAAGCTGATTTGAGAAAAGAAGCTTCATGGTTGCAGGGTTTAGGCCAGTTTCTCTTTGGTAAGAACAAAATTGGTGTTCTGGTCGCCCCTTATGCTGTTGCCGTCGACCAAGACGGTAGATTGTTTGTCGCTGACGTGGCAGGTGGTGTAGTGCACGCGTTCGATCCAATTACTCGCCAATACAAGCAATTTGTGCATCTTGCAGGAGGAGAGAAACTACTTAAACCCGTTGGCTTGACGATGGTTGACAATCGGATTTATGTAGTTGACAGCACACTGCGCAGAGTTTGTGTTTTCAGCAGAGATGGCAAATTCATATTTTCTTTTGGAAATGAGCGGCTCAAAAGACCGGCAGGGATTGCCTATTGGCAAGCTGCAGAAGTAGTATACGTAGCGGACACCGCCCGCCATGTTATAGATATGTACAGCAAAGACGGTAGATTCATAGAGCAAATCGGTACAAGGGGTTTGGGTCCCGGAACGTTCAACTTTCCAACCCACCTATGGGTTGATAAGTACGGCAAATTATATGTGAGCGATACGTTGAACTATCGAATTGCGATATTTACAAGCGATGGGCAGTTTTTAACAACATTTGGCCAGCAAGGAGACCGTCCGGGTAATTTTGCTCATCCCTGCGGGGTTGCCACGGACAGCTTCGGTAACATCTATGTGGTAGACCGACAGTTTGAAAATGTGCAGATATTTGACCAGCAAGGCCGTATACTTATGGCTTTTGGACAAGAAGGTCGACTCGCTGGGCAGTTCTGGCTGCCAGCCGGAATCTTTATAGACGACCACGATAGGATTTATGTCGCCGATTCATTCAATAAAAGAGTGCAGGTATTTGAACTTATTCAAGGAAACAAAGAATGAAAATCAAATTGTTTGAATTTTGTAGGGTGTGCTCCGCACACCAAAAATGGTGGGCACTCGTCTCGGCGAAGTGCCGAGCCGTAGCCGGACAGCCCACCCTACTTATGGTTATCATCTTATCGGGTTCAATAGCTACGGCCTCGATACAGGATACGCCTCACGACCTTACAGCAGTGGCTGGAGGAAATACTTGTAGTTTCTGTCATACCCCCCACGGAGCATTAGCCGGGACGCCATTATGGAGCCACAGACTTTCTACGGCTATCTACAGGATCTACCAAAGCTCATCATTGGAGGCTGACATCGGGCAACCAACCGGCTCCAGTAAGCTATGCCTTAGCTGCCATGACGGCACCGTAGCTTTAACGGAAACGATAAGCGGCGACTCTATAGGCAGCACTTATATAGCTCCCGGTGCAGCAAACCTCGGGACGGATCTGTCGGACGACCACCCAATTAGTTTCGTCTACTCTGCAGCGCTGTCAGTAGAAGATGTCCAGATACGTCCGCCCTCGGCATTACCCGAACAACTGGCGCTCGATCGTTCGAGCGAGCTGCAATGTACTACCTGCCATGACCCTCACGAGAACAGATATGGCAACTTCTTGGTTATGTCTAATCGCCGGTCCAGGATGTGTGTAAGCTGTCACGACTTATCCGGGTGGGTATCATCAAGTCATGAGAGCTCAGCTGCTTTAGTTGCCGGCTCGAATAATCCATATTTGCTCAATAGCGGGTTCGCAACGGTTGCAGATAATGGCTGTCTAAGCTGTCACAGGCCACATTCCGCAGGGGGACATGAACGGCTGCTTCATTTCGCCCGGTCAGAAGATAATTGTCTAAGCTGCCACGACGGCTCAGTAGCACAAACTAATTTGAAAATCGACCTATCCAAGCTCAGTCGGCATGATGTAGTTAGGTATGAGGGTATCCATGATATAAAGGAGTCACCAACAACAACACCAAGACATGTTGAATGTGTTGATTGTCATAATCCGCATGCCATCCAAGATACATACGCACAAGCCCCAGTCGTACCTGGTGCGATGCGAGCGGTTTCCGGCGTAACAGCCTCCGGCGGCGTTACGGAGCGTGTTCAGTACGAATATGAGGTATGTTTCAAATGTCATGGAGATAATCCCAGCCGTGTAGAATCCACGATTACCAGGCAGATAACCCAGACTAATACGCGTTTGGAATTTGATCCATCCGGCCCTTCTTTTCATCCTGTTGTATCCGTGGGTGTAAACCAAAACGTCCCCAGTCTGAGACCGCCTCTGACTGTTACAGCTATTGTTTACTGTACTGATTGCCACAATTGCGACACCGCTTCAGGCACTAAAGGCCCTCATGGCTCTAATTACCCGAATCTTCTTGCTTATCGCTATGAAACGGCTGATTTTACGCAAGAGAGCAGTTTTTCATATGAACTGTGCTACAGATGCCACAGTCGAAACAGTATCTTAAATGATGAAAGTTTTCCAGAGCACTCGGAACATCTAAAGCAGGAAATCCCGTGTTCAGCTTGTCATGATGCTCATGGCATCAGCTCTTCCCAGGGAACAAGTTTGAACAATAGTCATCTTATAAATTTTGACAGAACCATCGTTCGTTCTGAACCGACAACGGGACGTTTAGAGTTTCAGGATCTGGGTTTATTTCATGGGCAATGTTATTTAAGCTGTCATAATCGGAACCACCCACCACTTTCTTATTAGGTGAGTTGGTGATTGGTAATTGGAGATTGGTAATTACCAGTTACCATTTAACCAATTACCAGTTACGGATTAACCCACCAAAGGCGGGCTAAATGTGGTAGGAGTAGACTTATGAGAAAAGAAACAATAACGAAGATTATTATTGGTGTGACAGTAATAGGTGGGGCTATGGGGTATTTCGTATATCAGGCTATGCAGTCTTCTTGGGCCTATTACTACTCAGTGGATGACTTTGCTGCCCATAAGCCGGCAGTCCAAAGACATTGCCTTCGAATTGCCGGTTGTGTACAAAAGGGCAGTGTCGAGCGTGATTTACAGAAAATGCGTCTTACGTTCACGCTGGCTGGGGCGCAGATGACTTTACCCATTAGCTATGAGGGAGTGGTTCCCGACAATTTTGCTGAAGATATAGAAGTAGTAGTGGATGGTTTCCTGGCTCCAAATGGAGTTTTCCAAGCCGATAAGCTCATAACAAGGTGTGAAACAAAATACAGGGTAAAAGTAAAGTAAACCCCGTTAGAAGACCTTTGGCCTTCTAACGGGAAGGCTCACACGGGGCATTAAAACCCGTGTTCGCGCCCATAAGGAAATTATTTCATACCCGCCCACAGGGCGGGGCTTTCTAACAGGGTAAACTATGGCTGAGCTTGGACACTTTGCCTTAATTCTGGGCGTCTTCGTATCTGCTTATGCGGTGTTAGTTGATCTGCTGGGAAGCTTCTGTTATGAAACAGGATTACTTAAAAGTGGACGCAATGCAACCTTAGCTTGCTGGTTTTGCGTAACTATTGCTGTCATAGTCCTTTCGACGCTGCTGATTCAATGTGATTTCAGTATTAAGTATGTGGCCGAGCACACATCTAAAGCGTTGCCGCTTATATATAGGCTGAGTGCTTTTTGGGCTGGTGCGGCAGGCTCATTACTGTTGTGGTTGTGGATACAAGTTGGTTTTGTTGTGATTGTTTTTAGCAAAACTGCTGAAAAAGAAAAAGTGTTTGCCTCTATCGCACGTGCTATTGCTAATTTCGTCTGCTTTTTCTTTTTGATTATCTTAATCGTTGATAAAAACCCCTTCGATTTATCAAATCCTATTCCCGATGACGGGGCAGGATTAAACCCTTTATTGCAGCATCCTGCAATGGCCTTACATCCACCTACACTGTTTATCGGCTATGCAGCCTTTATAATTCCTTTTGCTTGGGCTTTTGCAACACTAAAGGGACCCCGCCCAGCGCTGGGCGGGGTGTATCCCCTTTTTGTTCAAGCTCGCAACTGGACATTGATCGCGTGGCTGTTTTTGACAATCGGGATTGTTCTGGGGGCATGGTGGGCTTACGAAGAGCTTGGCTGGGGTGGCTATTGGGCGTGGGACCCTGTTGAGAACTCTTCGCTGATGCCGTGGTTGACAGGCACGGCTTTGTTACACTGCTTGCGGACATATAAACCCCGAAGTGCAATTGCACGCTGGCTGACGATTCTGAGCCTTGTTACCTTCAGTTTATGTATCTTCGGCACTTTTCTAACCAGATATGGTTTGGTCACCAGTGTCCATGCGTTTCCGGAACCAGGCCTTGGGATTTTGTTCCTGGTCTTGTTGGTTAATATAGGGGTCGCTGTAGCCGTGCTGCGGCTGCGAAAATACAGGTACGGCCAGGGGTCAGATTCCCCGATCCCTGAACCCCGATCCCCGATCTCTGGCAGAAGATTCATCGCCATAAACTCCTGGCTGATGGTTCTACTGACATTCGTGATATTTATAGGCACTTTGTTTCCATATTTGAGCGGCCTTTTCACAGACCATCAAATCACACTGAAAAGTGATTATTTTACAAAGGTTACTGCTCCATTAGGGTTGGCAGTTCTGCTGCTATTGGGTCTATGCCCATATCTTTTGCGGTACGGAGTCGGTAGAAACCGGCGTATCTTCGGCGCCGTACTTTTTACCGTAGCCGCGGTCACAGTGTGGCTGCTGACAAAGAGCTTGGCAATACCATGTTTTATTATTTGCGGATTTGCAGCTATTAATCTCGCAGCTGACTTTTTCGGCTGGAATTCGGCTGTGGCAAACAACCAGTCCGCCACAGGCGGATTTGGGCGGCTCAAAGGTCTTCGCTGGTATGGTGCCAGAATCGCGCATACCAGTGTTGTGCTGATATTTATTGGCATCGCAGGCTCCGGCGCGTACGAGACGGAAAAACATGCCGCTTTAGTTGCTGGTCAGAACACAGCTGTTGGAAAGTTCGACGTTAAGTTCGAAGGGCTCAGAGCAGATCATGGCCCCAATTTTACTGCAGTGACTGCAGATATTACGGTGAGCAAGGGCACAAAACACGTTGCCAGACTAAATCCTTCTCAGGCCTATTATTACGGTAGTGGGAAGCAAACCAGCGAAGTTGATATCAAAAGGACTCTTAGCGGCGACATCTATGTCGCTCTTACCGCGGTGGACAGAAGCACTGGGCTGGTGAATATAAGAGTGCTTATAAAACCATTTATAAACTTGATTTGGATCGGTAGCACCGCCTTAGTGCTCGGGGCCGGCCTTGTGCTGGTTTCCTTTTACAGGCACAAAAAAGTCGCGCAATGATGCGCAGGCAGGGCAGGTCAATGAATTATGCAAAATGGATTCTGTTAGCCGTATGTGTGGTGTTAATTGTCTGGCCTCTATTGGCTGGCCGAGGTGATAAAACCAAATAGGATAAAAGGAAAAAATTTGCGATACATTATTTTAGTAATAATTGTAGCATTCAGCAGGATTTGCGATTTACGATCCCTCGACTTCGCTCGGGACAAGCTTACGATTTACGATTTAGAAATCGACAATCGACAATCGACAATCGACAATTTTCTTAAGGCAGGTACGGCTGTGTGCCCTGCTGAGGATACACCTGTCGAAAACAAACGAATTACGCTGACCGTAGAGGCAATCAATGGTACTACCAATGGACATTCCATAGTTGGAGACATGGTTACCGTGGCAATACTTGAGCACCAGAAGCTAATTGACACTTTACAGGGTGAACTTGGAACCGACGGCAAAGTGATATTTCAAGATGTGCGGGCAGGTGAGCATTTAGTTGCTCGCGCCAGCGTCCTACACGAAGGAATGAAATTTACTAGCCTGCCTGTTGCACTTAGACCAGAACGGCAGCAGATTACTATCCGCGTCGATGTTTTTGATGTCTCTTATGAAAATTCCAGACTATCGGTAGGAACACATCATCTTATAATACAGCAAAAGGGCAGTTCTCTTTTATTCACAGAGTATATCCAGCTTGTGAATTCCTCAGATCTTGCAGTAAGCTCAAATGAGAGAGACGACCGAGGTAAACCGATTGTTTTAATGGTACCTCTGCCGAAGGGATATAGAAATTTTAGCTCTTCCAGCTATCTTGTACCTGATGCCTTGGTCTTCACGCAAGAAGGCTTCTATGATACGATGGCTGTGCCTCCGGGAGACCAACAGATTATTTTCTCATATTCTATTGACATAACATCTGACACAATGAATGTCACAAAAAAGATGTCTTTGCCGACTGCCAGTTTTGCACTTTTTTCCCAATTGACTCCAGATGCTATACAAGGGCTGGGAGAACCGGATGGTCGAGTTGTTATGAGCGACGGCATGTTAGCCGAGTACTATAATCAGAATAGCCTATCCGCAGGATCGGAAGTCACATTTAAGGTTGCTGGGCTCGGCAGCGGTGCAGGGGACAGAACCTCATGGGTAGTCTTAGCAGCGATTTTCGGGGCAATAACATCTTTGGCGTTTTTAAGACTGTTTCTAACAAAAAGAGTGTAGGGTGGGCTGTGCCCACCATTTTTGGTGTGCAGAGCACACCCTACATTGTAATCATTATGAGTAATAGACCTCAAAATAACCAAAACAGCGAGCCAGTAATAACTATCACTTCAGTGAGTAAAGCATTTGGTTTCAGGTCCGTCTTGAAAAATATTGACTTTCATGTTCAAATGGCTCAAGGGGTCTGTATATGTGGTGTTAACGGCGCAGGAAAGAGCACGCTTCTCCATATAATTGCGGGCCTATTAAAGCCCACCCAGGGCGCTGTCAAAATTTGTGGACTCGACGTTAATTCAGAGCCTAAAGCCAAATCACAGCTTGGGGTAATTTTGCACAAGAGCATGCTTTATCCCGACCTGACTGTTTTCGAAAATCTTTTGTTTTTTGCGAAGCTCTACGGCGTCAAAGACAGCCGTGACAGAGTCAAAGAGCTTCTCGAAGATTTTGGACTTCTACCTTACCGCTATGACAAGGCTGGTGTGCTTTCTCGTGGGATGCTTCAACGTTTGGCAATAGCACGCGCTATGGTACATCGCCCAGTTGTTTTGCTTGCGGACGAACCGTTTACAGGTTTGGATATGGAGGCCAGCCGATATTTTATCAGCATCTTAGACAAGTTTAGAGCCGGTGGCGGCACATTCATAATGACAACCCACAACGCTAATCTGGCCCTTCAATGTTGCGACCGAATAGTAGTATTGGACGAAAACCATTTTATTTTTGATGCAGAAACTTCCCAGATAGATGCTGACCGCTTTATAGAAAACTATCTAATATATGCCAGGAGCCCAGATTGAACTATTTTTGTCAAAGTCTGTGGGCGATATTTGTCAAAGATATCGTTACTGAGCTCAGGTCCAAACAAGTTCTACCGACCATGATAGTGCTTGGAATGCTCATAGTGTATGTAATGCGCATTGTTTGCGAAGCGCCATCGACCAGTACCATTGTCATAGGCCCAGCGGTCTTGTGGATCGCATTTTTGTTCTCTGGGCTTCTGGCACAGGAACGTTCGATGGCGGCGGAAGAGCAGGAGAACTGCATTGCTGGCTTACTTCTGGCTCCTATTGACCCTGGAACAATTTACATCGCGAAGCTATTTGTAAACGTTATTATGCTATGTGTTTTCGAAGCTGTGGTAGTCCCGATGGCTTTTGTAGCTTTTCAACTCAGCGTTGCCGATAGATGGATACAATTCATAATTGTCTTGCTGTTGGGCAATATTGGAATATCCAGTATTGGAACATTATTTTCTGCTATGGTGCAGCTTACGCGGGGACGAGGAGCGCTTTTGAGTATACTGGTACTTGTGATATTGATGCCGATGATGATACCTGCAACTTTTGCATTGCTGGCATTATTCAGTGCCATCCCTATTAAAGTTGAAGGTTACGGCGCTCTTGCATTCGTTGGTAGTTTCAATTCAGCAGTTGGATACATGACAGCGTTTGATGCAGTATTCTTTGTGGCCGGCTGGCTATTGTTTGGTTTTGTAATAAAGGATTAAAGAGAATGAGACGAATCCTGTTGCTGTTGGCTTTTGTCTTATTGCAGATTTCGACGTGGATGGCATTGACTTTAGGCCAGATAGCTGGCCCTCCAGCCAATCCAGATTCGGTTGTTCGTAATATCCTTTATGTACATGTCCCCAGCTCGATGTGTGCTTTGCTTTGTTTTGTCGTGTTGATGGTTTGCTCAATCGGTTATTTGTGTACTAATAGACCGACTTGGGACCTCGTTGCAGCAGCAACTGCGGAGGTAGGAACTGTATTTGCAACCGTACTAAACTTAACCGGCATGGTCTTTTCCCATGCCGAATGGGGCACCTGGTGGACCCCAAGCCCACGCTTGATTACTTCTGCAATTCTTTGGTTCCTTTACATTGTCTACCTGATCTTACGCGCAAATATTACCCAGTCACAACACCGCAAGGCGCGGATTTGCGCCATCTTTGGAATCATAGCATTTCTGGATGTACCAATGGTGTACGCCAGCGCGCGTTTTATCCCTGATGTGCACAGAGCTAACTTCAGTTTCACCTCCGCGTGGCAAACCACCGCTTTTATGCTAAACATGGCTGCAATGGTGCTTTTAGCTATATTACTGACTTGGCTAAAAACTGATATATTAAAAAACAAAGCAATGTTAGAAAAAGAATCTACCTATTAATAGAGGTTATTTATGTTTTATCTTTGTCTTGCATTCTCGTTCATGTGGCTAATCAACTTTATCTATTTATTTACTCTGGACCAGCAAACAAGAGACATAAGACGGAGGTTGAGGGCTCACACGGCAAGCTCCCAACAATAATACTGAATAGCCCACCCTTTTTTGGTGTGCAGAGCACACCCTACATGCTGCAATTCTCATATTTGAGAAACTGAATGTGATGCTTCGGCTGGCAACGAATATACACGTAACAAGATATCTGCAATAAGTCGGATAGCATTGGGAGAAAAATAATAAAAAGTATTGAACAACATCAAATAGAATTATATATTTAATAGTGTGGTAAGGCCCGTTAGGTAATAATCTTTCTCGGATATGGGAAAATAAAAAAGCAGCTCGCCGCAGAACTGCCAAATGTGATAACTACTAAAGGTAGAGGTTAACAAACAACACCCCGCATTCGTATCCCAGTCTGAGGGTTATTTAATGCCCAAGCATAAACAGAGGCATTGCAGGATAATTTTTGCTGTGCACGCAAAACAAAGCAAAAGGTGTGTGTCAGGATTAATGCGACCTCGGCAAAATCGAGAGCACTAACTGAGCGCTGGCAATATAAAACCAGAAGCCTATGGCTAATTTGATAGAGAGTAAAAATATAGGTGCAGTAATGGTTGTTGGAGGAGGGATTGCCGGTATCCAGGCTGCACTGGACCTGGCAGAGGCGGGATATAAAGTTTATCTTGTGGAGTCCGGGACTGCTATCGGCGGACATATGTCACAACTCGACAAGACGTTTCCGACAAATGACTGTGCTATGTGTACTATATCGCCACGGTTAGTCGCCGCAGGGACTCACAGAAATATTGAGATAGTCACGAACGCCGAGTTCACCGAACTATCAGGCCAGGCAGGCAACTTCACCGCAAAAGTTATGATAAAGCCACACTTCGTTGACCTTGAAAAATGCACCGGATGTGGGCTTTGCGCCGAAAAGTGCCCTGTGTTGGGCAAGGATGAATACAACCAGTTGTTATGCGATAGAAAGGCGATTTTCAAGGCCTACCACCAGGCAGTTCCTAACAAATATGCCATCAGCAAATTGGGTGTGGCTCCTTGCTATGCCGCATGTCCGATAGAAGGTAATGCCAGTGGATATGTGTCACTAACCGCAGCAGGCCGTTTCCAGGAAGCATTCGAAGCAGCATCAGAAAATAATCCCTTTCCAGCAATATGTGGACGGGTGTGTGAGCACCCGTGTGAACAGAACTGTAATAGAGCAAATCTGGATAGTCCGGTTTCAATTACATATATAAAAAGGTTTCTTGCAGACTGGAACGAAAAGTATGGAAAGAAATTAACTGCCGAAGAAAAACAAAAAACAATTAAAGAGAACGGCCAAAAAGTGGCGGTAGTTGGGGCTGGACCTACAGGACTGACAGCAGCTTTGGAACTTAGAAAGATAGGCTATTCGGTCACTGTCTTTGAAAAACAGTCGGTTATGGGCGGAATGATGCGGCTGGGGATACCGGCTTTTCGGCTGCCTTGCGAAACAATCGAAAAAGAGATACGCAACATATTGGACTATGGCATCGAGGTTAAGCTCAATAGTCCCGTGGAAAGCGAAGCTGACATTGAAAAGCTGCTGGAAAACGGATTTAAGGCAGTATTTCTTGCTGTAGGCTCTCATAAAAACATCAAACTGGGCATACCCGGAGAAGAAACTGAAAACGTAATTGGAGGTGTCGATTTTCTCCGCGAGGTTAGACTTGGCCTGCGAAAAACCATCACTGAAACTGTAGCGGTAATAGGTGGTGGAAATGCTGCCATAGACGTGGCTCGCACTGCATTGCGGCTCGGCGCGCAGGATGTGCGCATTATTTACCGCCGGACTCGTGAGGAAATGCCTGCATTTGCGGATGAGATTGAAGCTGCCCTCGAGGAAGGAGTTCACCTGCTGACTCTTACCGCTCCAAAACGCATATTGCAAAGCTCAGGTAAACTCAAGGTCGAATGCGTACGCATGGAGCTGGGCGAGCCTGATGAAAGTGGCAGAAGGCGTCCCGTTGAGATACCTGCAAGCGAGCACATTATTGAGGTTCATTCACTAATATTGGGTATCGGCCAGAAGCCTGACCTTGATTTCCTTAAAGAAGGCGGAAAGTTAAAGCTCAATCGCCAGGGAACGCTGCAGGTCGATGAAAAAACAGGGGAAACTTCTTGGAAAGGCGTCTTTGCCGGCGGAGATGTCGTGCGGGGACCGGCAAACATAGTAGAAGCTATCGCGGATGGACGGCGAGTGGCCAAGGCGATTGATGCGTATATAAGGGGTGAGAAATTCAATCCAGAGGAGGCTGCCCAGAGTGTTGTGAGAATTTCAGCCCAAGAACTAAAAAGCAGAAAAGAAAAGATATTGAAACGACAGAAAATGCGGACAATTGCACTAAAAGACCGCAAGTCTTCTTTTGAGGAAGTTCATATTGGCTATATCGAAGAAATGGCTAAAAAAGAGGCAGAAAGGTGCCTTTTCTGCGCAATATGTTCCTATTGCAAACAGTGCGAAAAGGTTTGTGACGCAGATGCAATACTATTCAACGATGTCCACAGGCAAAGGTCCTTAGATATTGGTGCAATAATATTGACACCAGGCTACCAGTTATACGATGGCGAAAAAAAGGGCGAATATGGATATAGGCGTTTTCCTAACGTCATCAGCAGCCTGGATTATGAACGGATTCTAAGTGCTTCAGGCCCATTTGGCGGTCATATAAAGAGGCCTTCGGATGGGAGGGAACCGAAGAAGATAGCTTTTATACAGTGTGTTGGCTCAAGAGATCAGGATAATCCCTACTGTTCTTCAGTATGCTGTATGTACGCGACTAAAGAGGCAATTGTAACAAAGGAGCATCTGCCGAACGCCGAATGTAAAATATTCGTGATGGACGTCAGAGCCTTCGGCAAAGGATTCGACGAGTATTACGAGAGAGCAAAGACCAACTACAACATTCAATACATTTACACGCGTCCGTCAGCCATAAGACAGAACTTCACAACTGGTAATCTTCTTCTGGAGTTCACAGAGGACGGCAGGAATTGGACCGAAGAAGAATTCGACATGGTCGTATTATCTTGCGGCTTGTGTTCGGCAGACAGGGCAGCGAAACTGGCCGAAGTATGTGGGATTGAACTGAATCAGTACCGATTTGCCAAATCAGCTGATTTCGTGCCAACCGCTTCATCCAGAGAAGGGATTTACCTTGCCGGATTATTCGAGGGTCCAAAGGACATCCCTGAGAGTGTTGTGCAGGCAAGCGGCGCGGCAGCCCAAGCTATGGAGCTTCTGGCCGATGTTCGGGGCAGCCAGGTCAAAGATAAGCAGTATCCCCCGGAAAAAGACGTGACGACTAAAGAGCCACGGATAGGCGTGTTCGTCTGCCACTGTGGGTCAAACATAGGTGGGGTTATTGATTGCCAGAGGGTTGCCAACTATGCTCGGAGCTTGAAGAACGTCATACTCGCTACCGATCTGATGTATAGTTGCTCGCCAGATGGACTTAGAGCTATAAAAGAAAGCATCGACCAGTACGATCTGAACAGGGTAGTAGTGGCCTCCTGTACACCGAGAACTCACGAGCTTCTATTTCAGGAAACGAGCAGAGAAGCCGGGCTAAATGCGTATTTATTCGAGATGGCCAATATCCGGGACCAGTGCACGTGGGTTCATACCAGGCTTGGTAATGCAACGGAAAAAAAGGCAGTAGATTTGGTTAGAATGGCGGTCGGGCGGGCAAGAACAATAGAGCCTCTTACTACTACAACTTATGTTCCAAAAAGCAGTGCCCTTGTCGTTGGCGGTGGCGTTGCAGGAATGACTGCTGCACTATCCATAGCCAATCAGGGATTCAAGGTGCACCTCGTGGAGAAATCCGACAAGCTCGGTGGTAATTTAAGTAAGGTCAAAACCACAGTTGAGGGACTCAAACCATCTGAACTTCTAAAGAAATTAGAAGCACAGATTACAAGCAATAAAAACATAACTGTCTACAAAAATTCCACGGTACAGCAGTGCAAAGGTTTTGCAGGCAATTTCAAAAGTATGATAAACAATAATGGCAACACTGTGGAAATAGAACATGGCGCGGCAATAATAGCCATTGGTGGATCTGAATCAAAGCAAAATGAATATCTCTACGGCCAAAATGAAAGAGTCCTGACACAACTGGAATTTGAAGAACAAGTTGAAAAGGACCCGGAGTTTGCCAAAGGCCTCAATGAAGTTGTTATGATTCAGTGCGTCGGTTCCAGAGAGCCAGGGAATATGGTCTGTAGCAGGGTATGCTGCACTGAAGCAGTCAAAAATGCTATAGCGATAAAGCGCATAAATCCAAAAGCTACCATTGCGATACTCTACAGGGACATCAGGACATACGGCTTCAAGGAAGACTACTATAACGAAGCTCGAAAGCTGGGCGTACTGTTTTTCAGATATAACCTGGATGGTAAACCAATTGTTTCTGACAACAACTCGGGCGGGCTTGAAGTCCGCATGCAAGATCTGAATTCTGGGTTGAACCTGAGCTTTTCACCGGACGTTCTCGTATTAAGCACAGCAATGATACCATCGGCAGACAATAAGAAAATAAGTACCGTGTTCAAAGTTCCTGTCACTTCTGAAGGATTTTTCCTTGAAGCACATATGAAGCTAAGACCCGTTGATTTTGCCTCTGATGGGCTGTTTTTGTGCGGCACCTGCCACAGTCCCAAGTTCATTGACGAAAGTATTGTACAGGCACAAGCTGCCTCCGCAAGGGCTGTCAGGATTCTCTCCAAGAAAGTTATGGAAATAAGCGGTGTTGTCTCCGTCGTCGACCCTGATAAGTGCGTTGCATGTCTGACATGTGCGCGGATCTGTCCATACGATGTGCCGACAATAAATGCTGATGGTGTTGCCGAAATCCAAGCAGCTATGTGTCACGGCTGCGGCATCTGCGCAGCTGAATGTCCCGCAAAGGCAATTCAGCTAATGCACTATAAGGACAATCAGCTTGTTGCTGAGACAAAAGCGCTTCTTAGTGAAGCGAGTGAATTGGTACAAAATGGATGACTTTGAACCGAAGATAGTGGCCTTTTGTTGTAACTTTTGCGCATTTGCAGCGGCAGACCTGGCTGGTGCAATGCGCCTGCAGTATTCGCCGAACGTCAGAATTATAAGATTGCCATGTACCGGTAAGATTGACGCTATTGGCCTTATGAAAGCCTTCGAGGATGGGGCAGATGGCGTATTTGTTGCAGGCTGTCTCGAAGGCGAATGTCACTATCTCGAAGGTAACATACGCGCTAAAAAGAGAGTGGAATATGTAAAAAAACTCCTGGCTGAGGTGGAAATAGAGCCAGAAAGACTCGAAATGTTTAATCTCTCCTCAGCAATGGCAGGAAGATTCGCAGAAATCGTCGAAGAAATGACAGACAGAGTGACAAAAATGGGACCTGTTTATATAAGCAGGCAGAAAGAACCCGTGAAATCATGAAAATCATTGATCAAAACCAAGTGGATGTGGACAACGCCTTTGTGAAAGAAATCCAGCAGCGCAGCGGCCAGAACGTTTTTCTCTGTTACCAGTGCAGGAAATGCGCCTCAGGATGTCCAAGCCGTATGTTTATGGATAGCACTCCGACCGAGCTTATGCGCTATGTGCAATTGGGAATGGTCGATGCAGCAATGAAAAAAAATACAATCTGGTATTGCCTGTCATGTCAAACCTGCTCGGCAAGGTGTCCACAGAACATAGATATTGCTCACGTTGTCGATACCATAAGGATTCTCGTTCAGGAAAAGAAGATAAAAGCAGACACTAAGAATACCAGAGTATTTAATTGGCTTTGGATGAAGATGCTCAAGTGGATGGGAAGGATATACGAAGTCGGTTTGACAGGCATGTTAAATCTTATCACCGGCAAGCCTTTCAAAGATTTGTCGTTAGGTCTGGCGATGATAAGAAATGGTAAGCTAAGATTACTGCCATCCATCCGAAAACCTCTTATGATGAGGATGATGTTTTCAAGGGCCAAGAAGTTTAAAAAATGAAGATAGCATATTATCCAGGCTGCTCATTACATTCTTCAGGTATCGAATACGACATATCTTCGAGGAAAATTTGCGCTTTTTTGGGGATAGAACTGGTAGAGATCAAGAACTGGATTTGCTGCGGTTCCTCACCTGCTCATCAGAAAGATGAGTTAATGTCTTTGGTCTTGCCTACCAAAAACCTTACGTTAGCTGTAAAGACCGGTAACCTGAAAGAAATTTGTGCACCTTGTTCTTCCTGTTATTCAAGATTGAAATTTGCCCAGGACAGATTGAAGAACGAAAGTTTGAAGAAAGATGTCGAGGAAATTGTCGGCTGCAAATATCCGCAAGACATCGAAGTCCTGCACATTCTTGACGTGATCTTCAAAAAAGTGGGAATCGACGCTATCAAAGAAAAAGTCACCAGGAGTCTGAGCGGCCACAAAGTAGCCTGTTACTATGGGTGTCTGATAACAAGACCTCCCAAAGTAACCGCCAGAGAAAGATTCGAAAACCCGACAGATATGGAATCAGTTATTGAAGCTCTCGGCGCCGAGGCCGTCGATTGGAACCGCAAGACCTTCTGCTGTGGAGCAAGTTTTGCATTGACACAGACTGATGTGGTACTTGAGTTGACGAAAAAGATTCTGACCGATGCTATCTCCTCCGGGGCACAATCTATCTGCGTTGGATGTCCCTTGTGTCATGTTAACCTTGACAGCAGACAGAAGCAGATCAATGAAAGGTTCAATACAAACTTTAATATCCCCATATTCTATTTCACCGAGCTTATAGGCCTAGCGCTTGGAATCGAAGCGAAAGACTTGGGCATTTCCAGGCATTTTATAGATGCTGAAGATTTTCTTAACGAAAGGAAGCTGAAATGATTGTAGCAGATAGAAAACCAATTAAAGAGATACTCGATTCGATTAAAGACTATGAAAAGATAATGCTCATGGGTTGTGGTGGATGCGTTACTGTATGCTTTTCCGGAGGTGCAAAAGCTGTGGAACTTTTGGCATCGCAGATAACGATAGCAAGAAAAAAACAGGGCAAGGTGGTCGAAATAATCCAGTGCACTGCACAGAGGCAATGTGAATATGAGTTCATAGAGGCATTTAAAGAAGATGTCGAACCAGCCGAGGCAGTCTTATCCACAGCCTGCGGCGTGGGCGTTCAGGCGATGGCTGTGAAATACCCAGATAAGATTACTATTCCAGCTTTGAATACAAAGTTCATGGGATACCCTGTTGAGCATGGCTTCTGGCAGGAACGCTGCGCTGGCTGTGGAGATTGTGTGCTGGAATGGACCGCTGGAATATGTCCTATCGCACGGTGCGCCAAAAGGCTGCTAAATGGGCCTTGCGGTGGCTCATACGATGGAAAATGTGAAGTCAACGAAGACACTGAGTGTGTGTGGCAGTTGATTCACGATCGGTTAAAACAATTAAATAGACTTGGCAATCTTGACATAGTAAGAGAACCTAAAGATTGGCGAACAAGTACCAGTGCAGGACAACGACGAATTAAATTCGAAGAAGCAATGCTATGAAATCTGCAAGTACGCTTGAGAGAGTTCTTACAGCAGGAAAATTTGCGGTGACTGCCGAACTTGGGCCACCACAAAATGCTAATCCCGACGTAATCAAAAAAAAGTCCCAATATATGCTTGGAAATGTCGATGGCGTCAATATTACAGACAACCAAACCGCAATTGTACGAATGTCGAGTATAAGCGCAGCCGCTATCGCAATATCCTGTGGCCTGGAACCCGTTGTGCAGATGGTATGCAGAGACAGAAATAGAATTGCGATGCAGAGCGATATTCTCGGAGCCGCAGCCCTCGGAGTTAAAAACATCCTTTGTCTTTCTGGTGACCATCAGAAATTCGGAAATCATCCAGAGGCTGCTAATGTCTTTGACCTGGATTCAGTACAACTGATCGCTATGGTCAAAAAGATGAGGGACGACAAGCAGTTCCTCTGCGGTGAACCAATAAACCAATACGAGCCGAGGCTGTTCATAGGCGCTGTTGAGAACCCATTTGCAGATCCTTTCGAATTTAGGGTTACTCGCCTTGCGAAAAAAATCAAGGCAGGGGCAGATTTCATCCAGACCCAGTGTGTTTTCGATATTGATCGATTCGCCAAGTGGATGGAGCTTGTTGTCAAAAAGGGTTTGCACAAAAAGGCGTATGTGCTTGCAGGCCTTACACCCGTGCGGTCAGCCAAGGCACTTCACTATATGAAGAATGAAGTCGCCGGGATAAGCGTACCTGATGAACTTATTAAAAGAATGGAAGCTGCAACAGATACTAAAGAGGAGGGAATCAGAATCTGCCTTGAAATGATAGAAAAGATAAAAAAAATCGAGGGAGTTTCCGGCATTCACCTTATGCCGATAGGCTGGGAAAGCATCACGCCTGTGATCGTCGAGCAAGCCGGTCTACTTCCGAGGCCGCAGGTATGAAATACAGAAGGCAGAAGACGGAAGACGCAAGACAGAAGTTCTGTCCTCTGTCATCTGTCCTCTGAATAAATTAGGAGGTCAAAATGGAAAAATCGAACGAATCGAAATCTACTTGTTGTAGGAAAAAGGTGCTGTTTATTGACGATGATCCGGATTATATCACGTCAATGAAATCTTTTTTGGAAGAAAAGTACGAAGTGATGACTGCATTTAGCGCCGATGAAAGTTGGGCAAATCTTCGAAAGCAAAAACCAGACTTGATTCTTTTGGATGCGATGATGGAACCTAAAGATGGGTTCACTCTGGCTAAGGAATTGAAAGAACATCAAACCTATAGAGACATTCCGATTGTGATGCTTACAGGAGTTGTTCCACGAATCCCACATACAAAATATAGCCAGGATCAAATACTACGTTTTACAGGAGAAGATTTTGTCGAAAAATCGGCCAGTGTAGACGAAATATTGGCAACGATAGAAAGATATCTAAAATAACTCACCGAGCAAAAAGATCGGACTTTCCCCAAATAGGCGGTAAAGCAAGCGAGAGAGTTCTGGTTTTGACAGGGGGGCTCTGTTGAAAACATTATGCGGCACGCCTTATTGGTGCTTTGCCTGCAAAAGCCTCGATCTTCGATGCTCGATGCTCGTATTGTGGCGGCCAACCGACGGCCTTTTTGGAGATTGGTAATTGGAGATTGGTAATTACCAGTTACCATTTAACCAGTTACCATTTAACCAATTACCATGTGCAGGTGACAGAGCTTGCAGCCTAACAAAAATGGCTGCGTTGACAAAAGTCTTTGCGCTAAGAATACCGCAATGAATCGGTCGATACCACCACTTTTTTAAATTTTCCGCCGCTTGTGCCCGGCTTTCTTTTGAGAATTTACACAGTTGCAGCTTCAAGGTGAATGTGCTATTATAATTTTTTGAACATTTAGCTGCCTTTTCTATATGTAGTGCAGATGATAGTTTAGGAATTTGGAAGTAGATGGGTTTTTCAAATGGTGAACGCACAAAATAAAACACGTCGTGATTTTCTCAAATCAGTCGGCTTTGGCACAGCGTCTGTAGTTCTTTCTGCTTGTGCGAAAATAGACCCAATTTTTGCAAGAGAAAATGTCTCTAAACATCCGAATGTCATTTTAGTTCTGACCGATGACCAGGGCTATGGCGACCTGTCGTCGCACGGCAACCCCGATCTTAAAACGCCGAATCTCGATAAACTTCGTGAACAGAGTATCCGGTTTACGGACTTCCATGTGGCGCCGATGTGCACACCGACACGAGGACAGCTTATGTCGGGCCTTGATGCGTTGCGTAACAAAGCCCGGCACGTTTGCGGAGGGCTGACTATGCTCCGCCAGGATGTCCCGACAATGGGTAACATATTTGCCGCCAGCGGCTACCAGACCGGCATATTCGGCAAGTGGCACTTGGGCGATAGCTACCCTTATCTGCCGCAGTATCGCGGATTTAGTGAGACGCTCCACCATAAATCGTGGGGCATTACCTCAGCGGCTGACTATTGGGGCAATGATTACTTCGACGACACATACTACCATAACGGCAGGCTGGAGAAATATGAAGGGTACTGCAATGATGTCTGGTTCAGGCAGGCAATGAAGTGGATGAGGGCGTGCGTCGGAAAAAATGAGCTCTTTTTTTGTTACCTGGCGACAAATGTGCCTCATGGCCCACATTTTGTTCCTAAAGAATACGCCGAACCTTACAAAAAGCCGGGATTGCCCGCTGCGTTCTTCGGGATGATAGCCAACCTCGATGAGAATATGGGAAAACTTATTTGGAGATTGGTAATTGGTAATTGGTAATTGGTAATTGGTAATTACCAGTTACCAGTTTCCAGTTACCATCAATGGGGGCACGGCCGGCGTTAAGGTGCACAACGCCGGAATGAGGGGGGCAAAGACACAACTATATGATGGCGGCCATCGTGTGCCCTGCTTTGTCCGCTGGCCTGGTGGAGGGCTGCGTCAACCAGTTGATATTGACCAGCTGACTACCTGTCAGGACTTGCTCCCGACACTGATAGAGTTGTGCGGATTGATGGCACCTGCGAATACGCGGTTCGACGGCGTCAGCCTTGCCGGATTGCTGCGTGGCACCGAGAAGAAACTGGCCGACCGAATGCTCGTTGTGCAGTATCATATTGAAATCCCCAAGCAGAGTGCCTAAAGTGAGCTAAAGTGTCTAAAGTTACAATTTCAATTTTAGGCACTTTAGGCACTTGTAACTTTAGCTCACTTATTTTGTTTCGTGCACCTGCAAGAAGGATGGGCCACAACTGGCCGGCTTATCTGGCTGGCAGAGTGCCTAAAGTGAGCTAAAGTGTCTAAAGTTACAATTTCAATTTTAGGCACTTTAGGCACTTGTAACTTTAGCTCACTTATTTTACTTCGGACACCTGCAAGGCGGAAAAAACTCCTACTGGAACATTCTGGTTGAGCGCGACGGAGAATACCAGTTCAGACTGACGCGTTGGCCTGCCGAGGCCGACGTCGCTCTGGATGCGCCTTTGAAAGGGCTGGTAGATGAGGGTAAGGCCTTGCCTATCGCCAAGGCCCGTTTGAAAATCAACCAATTCGACCGGTCAAAGTCCGTCGCATCGGGCGATAAGTCCGCAACGTTCACAGTTCCCCTCAAAGCGGGCAAGACCCAATTACAGACCTGGTTTTACGACAAAGATGGGAACGAATTGTGTGGCGCCTATTACGCCCGTGTTTATCGCAAATAGGCACTTTGAAGAACAGCCCCGTCCCAATTTAACGGCCGAGGCCATTTGTTGTCGAAGATTTGGAGTTGAGCGCTATCGACCGATCAATCCCTCGATTCTGCTCGGGATGGTGAGCTTGTCGAACCATAACAGGCAAAAGAGAGTTTTTGAGAGATAGGTTGTAATGGCACTGTTTTCGTTTTTGTCACTATCAAGCGAAAAGGAGAAATTATCATGAAGGTACGTGTACTTGTATGGACGGTTCTGACTTTAGTGACCGGCTTTGGTTCATGGGTATTTGCTCAGCAGGCCAAGTGAGCTAAAGTTTGAAGTGCCTAAAGTGCCTAAAATTGAAATTGTAACTTTAGACACTTTAGCTCACTTTAGGCACTCTGCCAGCCGACGTTCACAATCACTTGGGTGGGGGCAAGGACCATCTCACACCCGACCGCGTCAAGGGTTATCTTGCCGAGATGGATGCCGCTGGTGTCCGCACGGTCGTCAACCTCGACGGGGGCTGGGGCCAAAGGCTGAAGCAGACGCTCTCTACGCTGGATGAGGCCTATCCAGGTCGTTTCCTGACGTTTGCGCTGCTGGATTTTAGCGGGATCGACGACGAGAACTGGGGTCAGCGCGAGGCAAAGCGACTTGAAGAGAGCTTCCAGGCTGGTGCGAAGGGACTAAAAATCCACAAGACACTCGGCCTGAACTACCGCTACCAAAGCGGCAAGCTCATGCCGGTCGACGATCCCAAGCTGGACCCTGTCTGGGAAATGTGCGCAAAATATGATCGGCCCGTGGTAATTCACTCCTCTGATCCAGCCGCCTTCTTCACACCGCTGGATCGCTTCAACGAACGCTGGCATGAGCTCAATGCCCATCCGGACTGGCTATTCTACGGCGACCAGTTCCCCTCCCGCGATGAAATTCTTATGCAGCGTAATCGCGTCATCGCCAGCCAGCCGAAAACTACGTTCATCTGCGCGCACTTTGCCAACAATCCCGAAGATCTTTCCGCCGTCGGAAAGTGGCTGGACAGTTATCCCAACATGTATGTCGACATCGACGCGCGGATTTCGGAGCTGGGCCGGCAGCCCTACACGGCGCGGAAGTTCTTTATGAAGTATCAGGATCGCATCATGTTTGGCACCGATACTGCGCCTAACCGTGATGCCTATCGGATGTACTACCGTTTTCTGGAAACCGACGATGAGTATTTCGACTGCGCAGCAGGGCACCACCGGCAAGGTTTTTGGATGATCTACGGGCTGTTCTTGCCGAAAGACGTGTTGGAGAAGATATATAACAAGAACGCCGGGCGACTATTTTTCGGCCAGCAGGCTGCCTCACGAGGACCGGCTGCCAAGGTGCTGCTGGTCCACCAGACGGAAGATTTCGTCATAAGCGGTAGTGGCGACGCATCTGCCTGGATGAAGGCCAATTGGGCGTCACTTCATCTGCGCAATGCTGATGGCCATCAATATGATACGCGCATCAAGATCCTTTATTCCAGAAACGGACTGTATGTATTGATGGAGGCCGAGGACTGCACGGTTACCGCAACGATGAACGAAGACTTTCTTGACTTGTGGAACGAAGATGTGTTTGAGTTCTTCCTTTGGCCAGATGAGCGGTATCCAGTTTATTTCGAATATGAGATTTCGCCGCTGGGTTTTGAGCTGCCAATCCTCATCCCCAATTTCAGTGGTGAATTTCTCGGCTGGCGGCCATGGCATTATGAGGGGAATCGAAAAACACAGAAGGCCATCACGGTCGAGGGTGGCTATAAGCAGTCAGGTGCCAGTGTGAAGGGTTGGAAAGCCGAGGTGTTTGTTCCATACGACTTGCTCAAACCTCTGCAAAACGTTCCCCCAAAGCCTCAAACTCGGTGGCGAGCCAATTTCTATCGCGTTGATTACGACCAAGGCAAGAAAACAAGCTGGGATTGGGCCCGGGTCGGATCGAGTTTTCACGAGTTTAAGAAGTTCGGCACCCTCATTTTCGAATAGTACTGGGATTACGGTAACAGCAGGACGCCGCACCACCGACGTTTTCGGCGGTTAGTAACGACCGTCGCTTGTCTCTCGTCGCTCGTCTCACGGGTCACTGGTCACGAGCGACGAGTCACAGTCATCGAAGTTGAAACTGCCGCTGAGATGTTTAAGGCTGCTCGAGCCGATTTGGCCTTCTGCTCATTTCTTTTTGCCCTTTTACACTTTTTTGACTTGCTTTTTCCGACCGTCCCCGCTACAATATCTCTAATTGTCTCTGATTACAGACAGATGCGAAGGGACCCCGCTCTGCGGGACAAAATCATGGAGACCGCTGACGGCGGTCGTCAGCAGGTAGTCTCCTGGGAAATGTCGGTTTGGGGAATTCGGGCAAATGGTTCGGCGTGCTCACCATCCTGAGCGTAGTCGAAGGACTGAGCCCGGGGAGGTTGCAATGATGTCGAATAAAATCACCAGGCGGCAGTTGATCAGGACCGGTGCGGCAGGGCTTTGCACGCTGGCGCTCGGTAGGAGACTTGCGGCTGCAGAAGGTAAGAGACGGCCTAATGTGCTGATTATCACCACCGATCAGCAACGCGTAGATGCGATGAGCGCAGTGGGGAACAAGTGGGTCAAAACGCCCAACATGGATTCGCTCGCAGCCAATGGGGTGTATTTCACGAACTCCTACTGTCCGTATCCGCTGTGTAGCCCGTCGCGGGCCGCGCTGCATGCCAGCCGGATGCCGCATGAGATCGGTGTGGACCACAACAGCATGGCGATTGATCCAACGATTCCCATCTCCGGCCATATCTTCCGCGAGGCCGGATATGACACCGGCTATGCGGGCAAGTGGCACTGCCCCGATGCGTATCCGGCCGACGGCATCCCCGGCTACGAGGTGCTGAACAAGACCACGCGGCAGGGTAAGCTGGCTCAGGTGGTGGATGAGGCGACGATGAACGCAGCAATCGAGTTCATCCAGCGCAAACGCGAAAAGCCGTTTCTGGCCGTGGCGTCTTTCATCAACCCGCACGACATCTGCCTGCCGGCAGGTGAGAATAGCCCGCTTCTGGAGGATGTGTGGAAGCGGTATCAGCCGCCGGAGGGGACCGAACTCCCCCCGCTGCCCGCGAATTTCGGGGATACTCAGGGTGCGCCTGAGGCGGTTAGTCGCAGACCTCGGCACGACCAGTGGGACGAGAATCATTGGCGCAAGTACATCTACGCGTATTACCGCATGATGGAGGATGTGGACCGGCAGGTCGGAGGTGTGCTGCAGGCGTTGCGCCAGACCGGGCAGGAAGGCAATACGATTATCGTGTTCACCAGCGATCATGGGGAAGGTCTGGCATCGCATCGGTGGACCGGCAAGATGATGTACTATGAGGAAGAGGCTGCCGTGCCGCTGCTCGTGAGCTGGAAGGGCGTGACCCCAGCCGGGCGGATCGACCGCGAGCACCTGGTCTCAGCGCTGGACATGCTGCCGACGATCTGCGACTATGCGGGGGTGAACGGCCCGGCGGTGATGCGCGGGCAGAGCTTGCGCCAGATCATCGAGAAACCACAGCAAGCGGGGCACGAGTATGTCGTGTCGGAGATGGCAAACGGTCCGGCACGTAGCTTCATGCTGCGGACGAATAGATACAAGTATATGGTGTTCCCCCAGACGAGCGGACAGACATCAGAGATGTTCCTCGATTTGCAGACGGATCCCGGCGAGATGAAAAATCTGGCCGGTCAGACGACATTAGCCGGGGAGATAGAGCGGCATCGAAAGCTGCTGGCAGAGTGGAACAAGCTTACGGAGGAAGATAAGTGCCCAATCAAGCCCGTGCCCAAGAGCCAGAAGAAGAAGGCGCAGCAGAAAAAAAGCGGGTAATAGTAGCCCCGCCCGGCGCTGGGCGGGGTGCCCTTGTGGGTTCGATGTGAGCGTACAACCGCCCGCAAGCAAATGAACTTGCTGGTCATTTGCCGCCTTTGGTCTATCGCTCTATGCGCAGCAGGTTTGAATTTTTCATAGCAATAATTCATTTAATTTCTTATGCCCTTGTGCACCTATGCACTTTTTTCCTCTTGTACGCATGCTGCCTTGCTTTAACAAACTCTTTCGCTTGACAATTATCTATCTTTGTAGGACAATCTCTTCGTATTTACAATGAAAATTTTTGAGGTGGCGGTATGAACGAAAGCACGTTAAGCCGTGAGGCAATATTGCGTCAATTACGAAATTACGGCGCTGAATTTGAGCGCCTTTATGGAGTTACAAAAATAGGAATTTTCGGCTCTGCTGCAAGAGACGAACTCCACCAAAACAGCGATATTGACGTGGTAGTCGAAATGAGGGAACCGGATTTGTTTTATCTGGTGCACATTAAAGAGACGCTCGAAAAGGATTTTCAGCGTCCCGTCGATGTCATCCGCTATCGCGATTCGATGAATCGTTACCTGAAGGCCCGAATCGACAGGGAGGCTTGCTATGCCTGATATGTCGCTTATCCGTGAAAGACTGCTGCAGATTGAGGAATCTCTCAATCGCATTGCCAGACACTCTTGTAGCATTCAGTTACCCTGAATCTTAGAAGCCCGAATATCTAATATCGAAATCCGAAACAATATCAAATAGCAGAAAAATTAAATGTTCAAAACAACTCTTGTAATATTGATATGGTAATGTTTTTGGACATTTGGATTTTGAATTTGTTTAGAATTTAGGATTTGGTACTACCTCATGATATTGGTAAAGCTTTATTACGTTTATAAGCATCAACGGCTGATTCCAGCACACTGTTACGCTGCTCGGCCCAGTCCCAACGTTGAATGTCGCTGACATGAACTGGAT
>Ga0315314_1000228_pt1 | contig 72923 bp, 64 predicted proteins | sample TDP9_MG_FD_203631 | JGI IMG/M metagenome (GOLD analysis project Ga0315314, IMG submission 203631) | Freshwater sediment microbial communities from Lake Towuti, South Sulawesi, Indonesia - TDP9 | ecosystem: Environmental > Aquatic > Freshwater > Lake > Sediment | place: Indonesia: South Sulawesi...
GTGGTGAAACTCGCCCAGAGGGTCAGAACAGCTGACCAGATATTGCAGTTCACTCTATCAGACATGAAGGGCCTCAAAACTCTATACCAGATGGAGATAACCTAAAATTTGCCAAAGTTTAGTTAATTAAATTAATGAATTGAAAGTATTTAAAATTTATTAGAAAAAATTAATGAATTGTAAAAAAATTGTGTTTTTTATTTTTAACTTTGAAGGCGTCTCAGTTTGAGCCCTTTTAGCATTTGAACCGCTTCTTCAACGGTACGGTTTACTGGCGCATTGTTTATTTTCACCATGTCTCAGTTTGAGCCCTTTTAGCATTTGAACCGCTTCTTCAACAGTGTGGGCTACAGGCACATTGTTTATTTCGAATCCTTCGATAATTATATCATATTTAGCGAGCCAGGGAACATAGGCTACCACCGGTTTGCCGTACTCTCCGGCTATGTTTGATAAGCGACGCCCTATCTGCATAGTGATTGTGGGTGGATACGGGAAGGTGAGAACCAGAACCGCTTCCACTTTTTCTAGTTTGAGTATGTACTCGAACACCCTTTCCAAATCTATATCTTCCGCGCTTCCTGTAAGATCTATGGGGTTTGTTACTGTGGCTATGTGCGCCGCCGTGGGGTTAATTAACTGTCTCATTTCATTCTGTTCTTCTTCTGTGAATCCCACCAGGTTTAGGCCATACTTGGCTATCAGATCCGCGCAGATTACTCCATGTCCTCCCGAAACCGTTACTACAGCTATGTTTCCGTTTTTTATGGGTTTGGAGCATAATGAAAGTATCTTCGCGAAACTGATTATTTCCTGTTCGCTTTCCGCTTCTACGATTCTGTACTGCCTAAAAATGTCGGAGGCTAATTGAGGGGATGCTGCGACTGAACTTGTATGAGATAGGGCTGCCCTCTGACCGCCAGCTGTTTTTCCCGCTCTGTACACTATGACGTTTTTATTTTTCGTGAATTCGCCTGCTATATCGAGGAATTTTCTACCCTCTCCAGGCCTAAATCCCTCCAGATACATTGCCACGGTATGGGTCCTTTGGTCTTTAAGGAAGTACTCCATGAGAATTGCCTCATCCACCACTGCCTTATTGCCTATACTTACTGCGGCTGAAACTCCTATTTTTCTTTCAGCGTATTTGCTTAGAAACTGGTCCACAATAAAGCCGCCACTCTGACTTAGGATAGCCACGTTTCCGGGGGGAGGCTTAAGCATCCTTTCACTAGGTATAAAGAAGGTATCAACATAAGGCGGGCTGTACACTCCTATACAGTTGGGACCTATAAGGGCAATGTCGTACTCGTTCGCTATCTTGATGAGCTCTTTTTGGAGTTCTATTCCACTATTTCCAACCTCTGCAAAACCTCCCGAGATAACAATCACTCCGCCGATACCCGCCTTTCCACACTCCTCCAATGCCGGATTTACGAGATCCGCCCGTATGACTATAACTGCCAGATCAACCGGGTTGGAAATATCCAAAACCGTTGGGAATATTTTGGTGCCCTCAATATTTCCTCCCCTAAGGTTGACCGGTATTGTTTCAACACTCATTTCATGATGATTTTTGTTAAAAATAACTGTTCCTGGGTTTAACGGATCGTTTATCGAAACTCCTACAACCGCCATTCTTTTCGGCTCAAAAACTTTTTTGAGATCCATAAGACCCACTCCAAAGAATATACACAGAACTTTCTCCTATCGTATCTGAAACCAAATGGTAATGATTTAAACGAACTGGATGAGACTCCTAACGAGTTTATGTTTTACGATTATCCTATATTCCCATGCGTTTATAACAATTATCATCTTCAATCCCCGCTTCGACAAAGACCATCCGCAGATAAAGCTAAAATCCAATTTTTAGGAAAAAAGGAGACTACCCCCCACTGTAAAAAATATTTTAATGCAACTTAAAGATCAAATATTTATGCCACGCCAAAAAACTAAAAAAGTTCATATACTTATTTCTTTTGAGGGCGGAATATGATTAAGATAGGTTGTTGCGGTTTTCCCGGAGGTATTGAACAATATTTTAAGATTTTCAGCATCACAGAGGTTCAAAGAACCTTCTACAAACCACCAGGCGAGGAAACCCTGAAAAAGTGGCGTGAAAAAGCACCCAAAGATTTCGAGTTCACGGTGAAGGCGTGGCAGCTCATAACCCATAACCCGAGTTCCCCCACCTACAAAAAGGCCGGCATCAACATACCAGACGAAAAGAAAAACCTTTACGGCTATTTCAACCCCACATCCGAGGTTTTAGATGCCTGGGAAACAACAAGCACTATTTGCAAGATTCTCGGAGTCAAAATCTGCCTATTCCAGTGCCCAGCCAGCTTCACACCCTCCAAAGAAAATATCAAAAACATGAAAGCCTTCTTCTCAACAATAAACCGCAGCGACCTGCTTTTTGTTTGGGAACCCCGAGGAAAAAACTGGACAGCTCCCCTTGTTAAAGGCCTCTGCGAAGAACTCGACATAACACATGTCGTTGATCCCTTTGCATCAAATCCCACCTATCTGGCCCGAGACACAGCTTACCTAAGACTGCATGGCTCTCCCCCTGGCAAAAAAATGTACCAATACAAATACTCCGACATCGACTTACACAGGCTAAGGGATGTTCTTCAGGCTATAAATGCAAAACAGTGTTACCTACTTTTCAACAACATTTCCATGAAAGAGGACGCGTTGAGATTCCAAAAACTACTATAATTTTACGATTGAGTTCATCAAGCTCATAGGTATATGCTTAATAGTGTGTGCTGGAGAGCTTCAGCTTATTCTACCTCCACATCTGGGACAGTATACCGTATCGGAAGTAATCCGTCGACCACAATACATGCAGTACCGATCTGGACCGTATTCGGGCCTGGTTTGTCTACTCTCCCTCTCTCGAGATGATAAATCGGTTGGCTGTGGTGAAAGTTTGTTTATGGCTTTGTCTATAGCGTTGCTAATCTCACATTCTAGGCGGTCGACACCACCCAACGCTAGGAAAATGAACACGAAAAAAAGTGAAAAGAAAATCCCATAGTATATGAAGAATAGGGAGACAATTACAAGCGCAACCGTTAAAATCAGAGAAAGTACAAAGAGAATATAATTATACCCAACCCTTCCTTCATAAACGATGTTTGAACCACTTCGATAGATCCACAGTTTACCCTTCGTATTAATACCAGTACGTACCTTCCATTCAAACTGGCTTTTCCTCTTAACACGAATACTCGAAGAACTCAATTCCTCATTCAGAATCTCAGCGAACTCGTCAATTCTATGCCCTTCTCTGGGAACAGAACCATAAATGTCTCGCGCCATAATTCACCCTCAAAGCCTTAACCAAGTAAACCCTTAAAAACCCATCATTTATTCTTTTTGGGCTACAAAATCACACGTATATGAACATATTCAGATTTAAAATATATCAACAGATCTATTTCACTCCGTTTTGTTTAAATAGTATGCTTCACTATTTTTTTAGCATAAAACAATTATCTAAGGAAATTTGTAGGGGTGTAAAATTGAGCGTCAAGTTGGCGGAAGGGGTGTACTGGGTCGGTGCCATAGACTGGAACCTGAGATACTGTGGTTCCTACCAAACACCGCTCGGTACCACATATAACGCTTATCTAATTGTTGACAAAAAAATTGTTTTAATTGATGGTGTGAAGCACACCCATAGTGTTGAAATGATTGAAAGAGTGAGAGAAATAGTCGATCCTAAAGACATTGATTACCTGATTGTGAACCATGCAGAACCGGACCACGCTGGAAACATCGAAGATGTACTAAAATTGGCACCAAAAGCTGAAATAATCTGTTCCAAAAGAGCCGAAGACTCACTTAACGGCTACTACAAAATCGACAGACCCTTAAAAATAGTAAAAACTGGCGACACGCTAAACATTGGAAAAAGAAACCTCGTATTCATAGAAGCCCAGATGCTACACTGGCCGGACAACATGATGACCTACCTGAAAGAAGACCATATACTATTCTCAAACGATCCCTTCGGACAGCATATAGCAACCCCAGAGAGATTCGTGGACGATGTTGGAGAGCAAATCGTAATGGATCACGCAGCCAGGTACTACGCCCAAATTGTATTAGTATATTCTCAACTGGTTTTCAAAAAACTAGAGGAAGTAAAAAACCTAAAAGTCCCCATAGACATGATATGTCCAGCTCACGGTTTAATCTGGAACAAGAAACCCGAGAGAATAATAAACGCCTACGCAAAGTGGGCAAAGGGCGAAGTTGAAAACAGAGCGGTTATACTCTATGATAGCATGTGGGGAAGTACGGATACGATGGCAAGAGAAATATCCCGAGGACTAATTGATAGTGGAGTCCACGCTACAGTGTACCCTGTACGCTTCTCGGATTGGAGCATCATGACGAGAGACGTTATGCTATCAAAAATCATCCTAATAGGATCTGCAACCCTAAATATGACCATGATGCCCGCATTGAGGGGATTCCTAGAATTCATGAAAGGACTAAGACCACCAGGCACAAAAATAGCAGCAGCCTTCGGATCATTCGGATGGGGCGGCGGAGCAGTAAAAAACATCATCGAAGTCCTAAAAGAAATGAAATTCGAAGTAGTAGAACCAGGATTGCAATTCAAATGGGTTCCAAAAGAAGAACAACTAAAAGAATGCTATGAGTACGGAAAACAACTAGCCCAAAAAATCAAATAACAGAACAAAACCGAAAAAGAATTAATCCAAATACATTTTTCTTTGCTTTACCCACTTTTACCTTATTACACATCTTATGTATTGACTCCTATATAGAAGTTTAAACTGTTTTAAAAAAATATGGGAATGATATTATGTCGGAAAAAAAGTTTATAGATGTGGAGCTTCAATGGAAGGGCGAACTGAAGTTTGATGTCAAAATACGCAATACTCACGAGATTCTTGTTGACGCATCCTCAGAAACTGAGGGCGAAGACGAAGGACCTGCCCCCGATGATCTTCTTACAGCAGCCGTTGGATCATGCCTCGCTTCTTCATTTGCCTTTTGTATTAGTAAAGCGAGAGCCGAGTTAACTGATCTGACTGTTAGTGCCAAAGCGGAAGTGTCTCGTGTGGAGGGCCGTTTAAGAGTTACCCGCATAGATGTGACTCTTAATCCCAAATTTGCGGAGAAGGATGATAAAAAATTGGAGCGTTGCAAAGCGATCTTCAGGAATTACTGCACCGTCACAGAATCGGTTGTCAGAGGAATACCTGTTAATGTTACCGTAAGCACCTAAAGAGATGAATAGATGCCAGATCTAGTCACCATAGGACATATCATTATGGATATCCATTTCTTTGAGGATAAATTTCAAAATCTGGACGAAGGAGCAAAAACTGACAATTTAAGTGGTGGAAAATCTGCTGTTAACGTCGTCGTTAGTGCCTCTACTAATCCGGGCAGATGTTGAAAGATTCTTAAATGCCTATGACTATGGAAACTTATTACAGAAAGAATGGAGGTATGAAAAATTAAGCTCATCTACGTGGTTATAGACGGTATGGGGGACCTACCAATAGAAGAATTTGGAGACCGAACTCCACTGGAGGTTGCTGAAACACCTAACATGGACTTGCTTTCGAAAAACGGGAAAACGGGAATGATGTACACCATCGGAAAAGGCATCGCTCCAGAAAGCGATGTAGCTGTTATCTCAATTTTAGGATACGACCCATTCAAGTATAGTACTGGAAGAGGAGTTATTGAAGCCATAGGTTCGGATATGAAAATGAAAGACGGCGACCTCGCCTTGAGATGCAACTTTGCCACATTAGGCTATGGAAAAGAAATTATTGATCGAAGAGCTGGGAGAAATCTCCTTACCGAAGAGGCTAAGGAGCTAAGTAAAACCATAAATAGGGTCGTCAAATTGGAATCATACCCCGTAGATTTTGAGTTTAAAAATACTATCGGGCATAGAGGAGTTTTGGTCATAAGAAGCAGGAAGAAACCTCTTTCGAGTAATATATCAAATACTGACCCCGCCTATTCTAAGGTGGAGGGGCTTGGAGTAGCAAAAGCAAAAGTGGAAATGGTTCTTAAAAAATGCGAGCCTATGGATGAAACCGAGGAAGCGAATATATCCGCAAAACTGGTAAACGAGTTCACTGAGAAAAGCCATAAGGTTTTGGAAGAAGATAAGATAAACAAAAAGCGCGCTGTGGAAGGAAAATTAAAAGCAAACGTGATACTCTCTAGGGACGCCGGGCATCTTTTACCGAAATTCTTCAACATTAATGAAAGATACGGTGTCCGATTCATTTCTCTCACAGACATGCCTGTCGAAAGAGGTATATCCAAACTAGCCGGCATGGAAATGGCTGTGCTACCTCCCCCCTCAGGCAACCTTGAAGAGGACAGTACACTGAGGGTGAAAAAACTTCTTGAACTATTACCCTCTTACGACTGCTTTTACATACATATTAAGGGTCCAGATGAACCAGGTCACGATGGCGAATTCGAACGTAAAACAAAACTTATCGCTATAATCGACAAATACTTTTTTGGTGGACTGCTAGAAAAAATAAATCTGGAGGATAATATCATCTGTGTCACGGCGGATCACTCAACACCCTGCAAACTAAAAAATCACAGCGACGACCCAGTTCCAATACTTGTATCGGGCAATAAAATCAAAGCTGACAAGGTTCAAAAATTCTCTGAAAAAGAATGCAGAAAAGGAAGCTTAGGCATTTTGGAGCACGGCACCGAACTCATGCCAAAACTCATTAGTTTCCTCAAAAAATAGCAAAGTACTAGCTTGAACCCAATTTTTCATCCCACTTTCTACACCTTTTGTGAAAATTTTTGTATTTTTCCCGTTTTCCAATTATTACCCATTGTTTCTACAATAATTTGAGGCTTCTCAAAACCAAATGCGGGAGGAGGTTTCCTCACCTTCACAAGCCTGGGAATTGCACAAAATAGGAGAAAATAAACCAAAGGTGCGGAAAGTGGGCTATACTAACTTTTTTTCTTTTTGTTAAGTATTTATCTCCTAGGAGATTTCAACCTCAAGAAACAAGTAGATTTCGGAAAAATTAATAGTGTTTCTATCATTTTAACTAGTAATAAAATTTGATTTCTTCTGGGGTAATCGGCTAAATGAGTGAAACTTTGTACAGGAACTTGGCTGAACTCTGCAGGGAAATTGAATCAACCACTAAAAGACTAGTAATAGTCGACCTCATAGCTCAGTTTCTAAATAAACTATCTCCAGAAGAAGTTGCACCCTCTATTAGAATGATAGTGGGTAAAACCTTTCCCGAATGGAGCCACATAACACTCGATGTGTCTTGGAGAGCAATGCAGGATGTAATTAGAGATATAACAAAAGCTTCAGACGAAGAGATGTTACAAGCCTTTAGCGAAAAGGGAGACCCTGGTGACATGGCTCAATCGTTAATGTCGAGGAAAGAGGTGTCAAAGCAAACCGTACTTTTACCAAAGCCGCTGACAATACTCGAAGTCTACAGAAGCTACCAAACTATCTCTGAAATCCAGGGAAGCGGTTCGAAAAAGAAAAAAGAAAACGTTCTACTGAGCCTACTAAGCAGGGCAAGTCCCTTAGAAGCAAAGTATATAATAAAAAACCTTATTGGAGAAATGAGAACCGGGGCTTCTTTGGGATTAGTGGAGGAGGCTATAGCAAAGGCGACCGATTCGCCGCTTGAGACGGTTAAGAGAGCCCATATGTTGACAGGAGACCTCGGCGAAGTAGCAGAAAAAGCCATTCTTGAGGGTTCTCAAACCCTTAGGGAAGTGAAACCCATTCCTTTTCATCCCATAAAACCCATGCTAGCCCAGGCTGTGGAAAACGTAGGTGAAGCTCTAGAAGAGCACAGAGGGGAAACTAGTCTGGAGTATAAGCTCGACGGTGCTCGGCTTCAGATACACATCCAAGGGAGAGAGGTTAGGATTTACAGCAGAAGGCTGACCGAGGTAACAACCAGTCTACCGGACGTAGTGGAACAGGTTATTAATAATATCCGGTGCAAAGAGGCTATACTTGAGGGAGAAGTTATAGCGGTGAGCGAAGATGGTAGACCTCTTTCTTTTCAAAATCTAATGAGGAGATTCCGTAGAATTAAGAGAATTGAAGAAACTATTACCGAAATCCCAGTAAAGCTCTACCTGTTCGACATAATTTACCTAAACGGCCAAACGCTCATAGACCAGCCTTACAGTGAGAGAAGAAAAAGGCTCTCAGGGATAGTGGGTAACATAGAACTGGTTCCCCAGCTTTTGACACGAGATTTAGGGGAGGCTCAGAAATTTTTTGAAGAAGCCAAGAAAAAGGGTCATGAGGGACTTATGGCCAAAATGATTGAAAGCAAGTACACGCCGGGTAGAAGAGGGAAAAAATGGCTAAAGATAAAAGAAGCAGAACTCCTAGACCTAGTAATAGTGGGTGCGGATTGGGGATACGGGCGGAGAGTAAACTGGCTTAGCGATTATTATCTAGCGGCGAAGAATGAAGAATCCGGAGACCTTCAGATAATAGGTAAAACGTTCAAGGGACTCACCGATAATGAGTTTGAAGAAATTACCAAGAGACTAAAAACGCTAATGATTGCCGAGGAAAGAAGAACTGTAAGGGTTAAACCGGAAATTGTCGTGGAGACGGCTTTCGATGAGATACAGAAATCTCCCAAGTACAAGTCGGGTTACGCACTCAGATTTGCAAGAATTACAAGGATAAGAGACGACAAAGGCGTAGAAGATGTTGACACAATAAAAAAAGTAAAAAGGCTTTACGAAAACCAGTTCAAAAGCAAGGCAGAACCAGTATGATTGGAAGTGTTATGTGAATGTTCAATGTTTTTTATTGCAAATTCAATGTGATTTTTTAGCTATTTTAGTTTTAATTTAATTCTTTTCATTATTTTATACTCAATATTATTTTAATATTTAAAATTATAATATACTTATATGTTTTTTTCTTATTTATTACAAGTCCATTTTATAATCTTAATAGCACACCAAAAACTTAAATCAAGGATAAAACAAAGTTTTTAGTAAGAATAATTCAACTTTTTCTAAAAATTCCATTAGTAGCCGGGGTCGGTAAACAAAATGGAACACAAAATAAATGAATTCATCGAGGTTCTAAGGAAAAAGGGACACAAAGTAACTCCTCAGAGAATAGAGCTGTTCAAAATCATTAAAACTAGTAAGCATCCAACGGCAGAAAACATATACCAAAAAGTAAAAGCAAATCATCCCACAGTAAGTCCGGCCACAGTTTACAAAACAATTGAGCTGTTAAGAGGGATAGGGGAAGTCCAAGAAATCGGTGTGATAAACGGTAAACTCAGATACGAAACAGATATGGCTCCACACATCAACATTCATTGCCTAGCGTGTGGAAGTGTCGAAGACATTTTCTCAGAAAAAATCAAGGAATCGATTAGCAATTTAGCTGCCAAGTCACAGTACAAAATAATAGGCCAGAGCTGTAACTTCTTCGGATATTGCCCCGAATGCCAAAAAAGCCTATCAGGAAAAAAGCAAAAAAATAAAACCTAACCCTATTTCAATCAAAAAATAAATTAGAAAAAAATAAGACTATGATTTTGCTCTGAGCTAAACTATTTTTAGATTTTCTTTTTGCAAAGATACCACTCCACACACTCGTACCCTTCTTTTAACCTCTTCTCGGCATCGGTCTGTGTTCTAGGTGCTAGTACAATAACCATTTCTCCCGGTCTCCAGTTGGCAGGTGTCGCCACCTTCTTTGCATCCATGATTTGCAGAGAATCCAGAAGCCTTAGTATCCCATCCATGTTCCGCCCCAACGTTAATGGGTAGTACAACATAGCTCTTAGTATACCCTTAGGATTTTTTGGTTTTTTTCTTTTCTGATTCCTCTATGAAGTAAAGCATTATGTCTGCGAAGAAGTCCTTTCTCTCCAAGAGTGCAGCGTGTCCTGCAAAGGGAACGACTGCTATCTGAGAGTTCGGGATTTGTTTGTTCATGAATTCCGCTTCTTCAAATGGAACCACTATGTCCTCTCTTCCGTGGATGATCAGTGTTGGAACCTTGATATTCTTAATTTCCTTATCCAACGTGATGGGGTTCTTCATATATCCCTGCTGAATCCTCATTACGGTGGCTGAGTCACGGGTTCTCATGGAGTCCGCGAAGGCTTTCACTTCATCCTTATGTCTGCGAGAATACATGGGGTGGAAAACATCTTTTACCTCGGCTTCGATGTATGCATCCAATCCCTTTTCCATGAATATTTTCCCCCACCTGCCGGCGACTTCTATGGATTTGGGGGACATGCGCGCGGCGGTGTCTATAAGTATGAGTCCCTTAACCTTTTTCGGTTGATTCAGGGCCATTTTTAGGGCTACGAATCCACCCATACTTATCCCGCATATGTATGCTTGGTCAATGTGTAGAGTGTCGAGAAGTGTTGCGACATCTTCTGCGAACAAGTCTTGGGTGTAAGGCATATCTGGCTTCCCAGATTTTCCGTGTCCTCTTAAATCCACGGCTATGCATCTGACTTCTTTTGAGAGTTCAGGAATCAGGTGCATCCACTCGGTTGTATCTCCGCCCATTCCATGGATCAAAACTAACGGTGCTCCTTTTCCAATATCTTCATAGTTCATTTCAAAATCTTTTATTTTAACTTTCAATGATTCCACCTTCCTTCTCCACTAAGTGTTGATTTTTTGAGAATTAACCTGATTTTCATATTTGGTATAGGCTGTTTATTAAAATGTTTCTATTCCTCTATTTAAGTAAGTATTTAGGTTCTTCCGTAAATTTCTGTCATTTTCAGGAGCTTTTCTTTAATTGGTGTCGTTATCTGTTCTTGTGAAAGTCGCCATTTATAGTTGCCCTCCGTGGTAGCTGGTTGATTCATCCGCGCTTCTTGTCCCAGTCCCAGAATATCTTGCATGGGAATGATGATTGTATTTGCAACGGACATCATTGCGAGTCGGACGAATTCCCAGTGCACGGTGTTTGATGATACCTTCCGTCCAATGTAGCTGAACACCCTGTTTTTGTCTTTTGGCGTTGCCTCCTTTTCAAACCATCCTCTCACTGTATTGTTATCATGTGTCCCGGTGTATACTATGCAGTCTTTGATGTGGTTGTGCGGTGCGTAGGGGTTCGTGGGAAGATCCTCGCTGAAGGCGAAGAGGAGCACCCGCATACCTGGTAAGTTGAAACGGTGCATGAGTTCTCTTACATCGTCTGTAATTACACCAAGATCCTCAGCGATGATGGGGAGATTAGGAAAGCGTTTAAGAAGCGCAGAAAAGAAATCTTCTCCGGGTCCTGGAACCCATCGTCCATTAATGGCTGTTTTTTCACCTGCTGGAACCTCCCAGTATCCGGCAAATCCTCTAAAGTGGTCGATTCGCACCCAATCATAGAGCTTTAGTGTGTGTTCCATTCGTTGAATCCACCATGCATAATCATTTTCTTTAAGTACGTCCCATCGATAGACGGGGTTTCCCCAAAGTTGTCCTGTTTCGCTGAAATAATCTGGTGGAACGCCGGCAACGAATAACGGCTTCTTTTCTTCGTTTAGCTTAAATATTGCGGGGGTCTTCCATACATCCACACTGTCATAATGCACGTAAATGGGTATGTCGCCGATGATTTGGATGTCTTTCTGATTGCAATAGTTTTTGAGCATGAACCACTGCTTAAAGAAGAGGTACTGGAGGAACTTCTCCCTCTCGATTCTGTCATGAAGCTCCTCTTTCAATTCTTTTAGGGCTTTCGGTTGTCTGTCTCGTATTTCTGGTGGCCATTCACTCCAGACTTGTCCCTTGAAGTGAACCTTAGCGGCAATGAAAAGTGAGTAATCTTCAAGCCAGTTTGAGTTTTCTGAATAGAATTTTTCTTGTTCATGCTCATTTTTTCCCTCTGCCTTAAAATGCTCGTAGGCTTTATCAAAAAGCCTTTCTTTATAACGAATAACTTCTGGGTAATCGATCCTATTTTTTCGAAGGGAGGGTACAGGTTCAAAATCTTCTTTTTTGAGTAAGCCTCCTTTAAGCATCAGGTCAGGGCTTATCAAAAGCTTGTTTCCCGCAAAGGCGGAAAAACTGTTATATGGAGTATTGCCCAAGCTGGGGTCTGTTGGAGTTAAGGGGACGATCTGCCAGAAACTCTGCTTGGTTTCAACTAGAAAATCAGCGAATTTGTAAGCTCCAGGACCAAAGTCACCAATTCCGTAAGGCGAGGGTATAGACAAGACGGGGAGTAGAATCCCGCTTCCTCTTCTATCCATAGTAGCATCCTCCTTTTCCAATGAAAAAGGTTAATTCTCCTTGTCGCTAAGTTAGGATTGAACTGAATTTTATAAGTTGCTGTTGAGTTCGTGTTATGTGCACTTCACTTTAAGAAATTCTTCTAGACTCTTGAAATGCTCAGACCATTTTTTGGCTTTGGGATCTGCTGGTTCTGCTTTTATTGGAATTACGTCGCAGAGGTTCTTGTGAATTGAGAAGTAGATATTCTGCGCTTTCCAGAGATTAAGTTCTAAGGGGATGTTGCTCAAAATCTTAAGAGTATTATCTATGGTTTCTAGTAGGGAAACATCTTCGGGAGTTTTGTAAAGTCTTTCCATGAGTTTATTAATTTTCTGATTCGCGACAAATTCCAGTGAGGTCTTATCCGGTTCAAGAGACCATTTTTTCATTTCTTCGACTAAACGTTGAAGCTGTTCAAGGTCGGTTTCTTCATCTTCCAATAATTTGCGAATATCCATATTTAGTATAAATCCTATAACTGTGGAAAGGGCTGTCGGTGGAGGGATCCCTATCGCTATTATAGTCTGCATAAGTGGATAATTGTTTTTGTATATTTTTCGAAAAATGGCTTCTACCTCTTTTTGTGCGGGTTCAAGAATCTGGTTCAAAATCTTTCTCTGCTCGTCTGTGAAGAGATGCCATAGGGAATAGCTGTGTGTTTCAAAATAGGTGTCAATTAAAGTAATAACTTCAGGTATATCACCTTTCTGGAAAACCTTTTTCACATTTTTAGACATTTTGGAGAAGGCATCATCTTTCATGTGTCCATACACCCCTCCAAATAAGTTCTGGTCACCTAGATGGATAACTGCGAAGCTTATGGTGCTCTCTTCCCAAGTAATATCTGAACGTATACGTGCTCTTCCAATGGCGAGTTTTCGGTTTTCCACCTTCTCCCGCTCATATGTTTCGCTATTGGCTGTGTAACAGTAAATCTTTATGGTTTCAGGATACTCCTTAAATAGAGAGGACACAGCATAGTGGGCTCCAACCCTCAGCAAATCAATGACATTGGGTTTCACAAACCTATTGTAGATTCTAGCACCGTTTTTATATTCGGGGATGTTACTTGGTGCCCGCTCAAGTATCTGGATATAGTTAGGCTCTAAATCTACTCCGCTTATTTCCCTGACGAGCTGCATTGCGCGAGCACCGTACTGCATAATCTGAATGGTTTCAATACCGGAAATCTCATCAAAGAACCAACCATCACTTGCGTACATAAGCATAGCGTGCCTCTGCATTTCGAGGAGCTTTAAAACTTTTACTTTTTCTTCTCTCGAAAGTTTCTTAACGGTGTGTTCGGAAAAGAAGCGTTCTACGTTCTGAACAGACCTATCGAGAATGACTTTAATATAGTCGTTTCTTGCCTGCCAGGGATCATGCACATAGACTGCCATTTCCTTTTCAAAGAGCGAAATGAGGTTGTCTCTGAGCCAGTCCATTGCTTCGCGTAGAGGGGCTCGCCATTTTTGATTCCATCTGGGATGCGTTCCTATATTGCATCCACAGTCACTTCTCCACCTTTCAACACCGTGAGAGCAGCTCCAAGAAGTATTCTCATTAATTTCTACCTCGTATGTGGGAGGATTTTTTTCTAGATACTCACCGTATATGGTAATTTTGGCAAGATGGTTTGATTCTATGAAATAAATGCAGTAGGCAAGGGCCATGTCACCAAAGCGGAAATGGTGACCATAAGTTTCTCCATCTGTGGCGATATGAACAATCTGAGGCTGTTCCTGAGCTTGGGAAAAGCGGGTGAGCAATCTCTTTGCAAAGTTTTCGCCATTTTTCAAGAGGTTACCAAAGGCAACTTCATTCGCTATCGGGCCGTCATAGAAAAAAAGATTAATCCTTCTTCCAGATGGAAGTTTACACAAGTAGGGCATTTTAGGATTGATATTTCCACCACTCACACTACTCCATTTTTCTTCCCCGATTTTTCGCACCTTACAGGCCTGATACGGTGCCAGAATAACAAACTTAATACCCTGTTCAGCCATTATGTCCAGTGTTTCAATATCAACGGCAGTTTCGGGAAGCCACATGCCTTCGGGTTTCCTTCCAAAACGGTGCTCAAAATCTCTTATTCCCCAGATTGTCTGCGTGATCTTGTCCCTCATATTGGCGAGGGGCATGATAATGTGATTGTAAGCTTGGGCAATAGCAGGACCATGCCCAGAAAATTGCTTCCGACTTTCTTTATCCGTCTCAATAATTGTTTTATACACTTCCGGTGTATGTCTTTCTAACCAGGAAAGCAATGTGGGACCAAAGTTGAAGCTTATTTTCGAGTAATTGTTAACTATGTCTATAATCCTTTTCTCACTGTCAAGAATGCGGGAAGCCGTGTTTTGTTCATAACACTCTTCCGTTATTTTTTCATTCCAGTCATGGTAAGGCTTAGCTGAGTCTTGCATTTCAACCTCTTCCAGCCAAGGATTTTCCCTTGGCGGCTGATAAAAGTGGCCGTGAATGCAAATATAATGACTCATGATGATGCCTCCATCTTACATTAATGCAAAACTGAGCCTTTTTATAGTTAATTCTCATCTTAGCCCTGTCACTTCCGACTTCAAATAGCCAAATTTTTCTTAATTTTCGGAGGAATCACACAACAATAATATTTTTCCGCTCCAATTTTGTAAAATTTACATGGAACTCTGTATATTCCATTAAAATTTTCGATACAAAACACATGGGTAACATAACACCATATCGGAGAAAAATAAGCCTTTTTCACCAAGATGTCCAAAACATTGGTTCACGTCTTCTGTTACCGAAATATTGGGTGCCAATTATAATCTTTTTTCTAAGCCTTTCGTTTAAGGAAGATAACTCCCAGAGGGGGCAGAGTGATAGAGAGGGAATAATCTCTATTATTATAGGGAATTTTTTTGGCCTTAGCTTTCTTAGTTTTGACGAGTCCGCTTCCTTCGTATTTTTTGTCGTCGCTGTTTAGCACCACTTTCCAAGGGCCGCCTACAGGAGTGCCGACTCTATAGTTTTCCCGTGGAAGCGGGGTGAAATTACAAATCACAAGAATAATGTCCTTAGTGGATCTTCCTTTTCTAATGAAGCTGATGATGCTTTGTTCCCAGTCATCGAGATTTATCCATTCGAACCCCCCATTCTCGAAATCGATTTCATTTAATGCGGGTTCTCTTCTATAAAATCGATTTAGATCCTTAATCCATCGCTGAACGCCCTGATGTGTCGGATACTGGAGAAGACGCCATTCCAAATTTGAATCGTGATTCCACTCTTGCCTCTGTCCGAATTCTCCTCCCATGAATAGAAGCTTCTTGCCCGGATGGGCGTACATGTAACCAAATAAAAGACGAAGATTCGCAAATTTCTGCCAATCGTCTCCCGGCATCTTGCCTAAGAGGGAACCTTTCCCATAAACAACTTCGTCGTGAGAAAGTGGAAGCAAAAAGTTTTCGGAGAATGCGTACCAGATGCTGAATGTCAGCGTCTTATGATGATGCTTACGATGAACGGGATCCTTGGACATGTACTCAAGGGTATCGTGCATCCAACCCATGTTCCACTTCATACCAAAGCCGAGACCTCCCACGTAGGTAGGCCTTGAAACCATGGGCCAAGCCGTTGACTCTTCGGCTATGGTTTGAACATCAGGAAAATTTCCGTAAACCACTTCGTTCAACCTACGCAGGAAACTTATGGCCTCAAGGTTTTCTCTCCCACCAAACTGGTTGGGGATCCATTCACCCTCCTTTCTAGAGTAATCCAGATAAAGCATGGAGGCTACAGCGTCCACCCTGATGCCGTCAGCATGGTACTTTCTTAGCCAGAAGAGAGCGCTGCTGATAAGAAAGGCTGGCACTTCGTTTCGACCATAGTTGAAGATATAACTGCCCCAGTCGGGATGGAAACCCATCCGAGGATCGGCATATTCGTAAAGGTGAGTGCCGTCAAAATAGCCCAACCCATGTTCATCCGTTGGAAAATGTGAAGGAACCCAGTCTAGGATAACCCCTATGTTATTCTGATGAAGACAATCAACAAGGTACATAAAATCTTGGGGTGTGCCATATCGACTGGTAGGGGCGAAATATCCTATTGTCTGATACCCCCAGGAACCGTAGAAGGGATGCTCCATAACAGGCAAGAATTCCACATGGGTGTAACCCATATCCTTTACGTATTCTACTAAGTATTTGGCCAGTTCTCTGTAACTGAGAGATCTATTGTTCTCTTCAGGAAACCTTCTCCATGATCCAAGGTGTACCTCATAGACTGCTATGGGGGTGTTGAGTGAATTGTTTTTATTACGGTTATTAATCCATTCCGCATCGTTCCACTCATAGTTTAAATCCCATACAATGGAGGCAGTTTTTGGGGGAACCTCCCAGTAAAAAGCAAAAGGATCTCCTTTATTCACTTTATATTTATTGAACCTCGAAACAATGTGGTACTTGTAAGGAGCACCCTTGCCTACACCGGGGATGAAGCCCTCAAAAATGCCTGAGGCATCCCATCTTACTCCTAAAGGGTGTGCTTTGGGGTCCCATTCGTTGAATTCACCGATGACAGAAACGCTTTCTGCATTGGGAGCCCATACGGCAAAATAAGTGCCATTAACTTCTTTCGCAGTCATAATATGGGAACCTAATTTCTCGTAAAGTTGAAAATGACTCCCCTCTTTAAAGAAATAGGTATCGTGGTCTGTGAGGAGCCCCACATCATACCTTACACTTTCGCCCTTTTCCTTTCTACGTTTCCGTTTTGAAATTCAAATACCTCCTTTCTAGCTGTCCTTGACCCGCCCCTCAAAATACGCTTGGTTCCCCAGACTTGTAATCTTATCTTTCTTTTGCAACAAAAACCAATGGAAATCGTAAGGACCAAGCGTGAGCATGTAAGGCGACTCTTTGATTATGGGAAATTTGCTTTTACTGAAGACATCTTCTGGAACAAAGCCGACATGATTTGGAAGATTGAGTTCGACGACTTGAGAAAATCTTGACAGATTTACAACGACAAGGATATTTTCATCATGATATCTGCGAATGAAAGCGATTACTTTGGGATTGCCCGGATAGAGGAAATCGAGGCTCCCTCTTCCAAAGGCCTTAAAGCGTTTCCGCATCGCAATCAAACTCTTCATCCACCAGAGGAGCGAGTGCAAATTCCTCTCTTGGTTTTCCACATTCACGGTCTCGTAGTGATATTCCGGGTCAACAATCATGGGAAGATATAGCTTCTGGGGCTCCGCATTAGAAAAGCCAGCATTCCTGTTCGGGCTCCACTGCATAGGCGTCCGAACGCCATCTCGGTCATTGAGATAATAGTTATCGCCCATGCCGATCTCGTCGCCGTAGTAGATAACGGGTGTACCCGGAAAGGAAAAGAGAAGCACATTCATAGCCTCTATTTTTCTTCGATTATTTCCAAGCAGGGGAGCTAGACGGCGGCGAATACCAAGATTTATCCTTGCTCTGGGATCACTGGCATAAACCCGCCACATGTAGTCTCGCTCTTCTTCTGTTACCATCTCAAGGGTCAGTTCATCGTGGTTGCGCAGGAACAACGCCCATTGGCAGGGCTCTGGTATAGGGGGAGTTTGCTCAAGTATATGAATTATGGGGAAACGGTCTTCCATTTGAACCGCCATAAAAAGTCGGGGCATTAACGGAAAATGGAAGGCCATGTGGCACTTATTTCCGTCGCCCAAATAGGCTGCAGCGTCTTCGGGGGGCTGGTTAGCCTCCGCCAGCAAGATTCGGTTCCTGAACTTACTATCCACATGGGCTCTCAATTTCTCTAGGAATTTATAAGTCTCGGGCAAGTTCTCGCAATTGGTACCCTCACGCTCATACAAGTACGGAATGGCGTCTAATCTCAGACCATCCACACCCATTTCAAACCAAAAGTCAATCACACGAAACATTGCCTCATGTACCCGAGAATTATCATAATTTAAATCTGGTTGGTGGGAGTAAAAGCGATGCCAGTAATAAGCCTTAGCCTCAGGGTTCCATGTCCAGTTGGAAGTTTCAAAGTCCTTGAAGATAATCCTTGCTTCTTTATATTTTTCAGGTGTATCACTCCAGACGTAAAAGCTTCTACACGCAGAGCCCGGATTCGCCCGCCTAGACCGCTGAAACCATGAGTGCTGATCAGATGTGTGGTTCAAAACGAGTTCTATGATGACCCGAATATTGCGTTTGTGGGCCTCCCTCAAGAATTCCTTAAAGTCCTTCAACTCTCCATAATTGGGGTGAATGTTGATATAATCCGCAACGTCGTATCCATCATCCTTCAGCGGAGAGGGATAAAAGGGTAAGAGCCATATGGCCGTGACTCCCAAGCTTTCAAGGTAGTCCAGTTTTTCTATGAGCCCCCGAAAGTCGCCTATTCCGTCGCCATTGCTATCAAGAAAGGACTTCACGTGAACCTCGTAAATAATCGCATCCTTATACCAGAGAGGTTCATCTTCTAAGTTTGCTTCGATGCGGGTCATAAATAACCTTCCTTACCTATGGTCAAACCACTCTCTAGTCGAACCAATTCTTCAACTTTTTGAATTTGTTCCGGGCTTCACAAAAATTATAAGACCTTGAAGAAGCATTACCGCCACCGCTTTTCAAGAGGGTACACAATGCCTTTGGTAGAGATTTCCTACCAAAAACATTCAGAGATGTACTAATAAAAGCATTCGCTTTCAAATGCTGGTTTTAGGGTTAAACTTAAGAGGAGAACTTCATTCTATATTTCTAATATTTATTTATTAAAATCTATATACTTGGAAAATCTTTAATTCCCATAAGCGTGTTATATATGTAGAATAGTGACGGGGTTTCCAGCGCAATTAGAACGGCTAAGATTCGATTAATGGTTTATATTTTAGTCTGAGTATAGATAAATGATTTAGGTACTATAAGCAGCATAAAGGAAAACATTGAAAAAGGAATGACTGTAAAATTGGAAGCGTGTTTACCATATACTCTCGGGAAACAAAACATTGCCTTTTTCTCCATGGAGGTAGGATTAGACGATGGGATTCCTACCTATAGTGGAGGTTTGGGCATTCTAGCTGGCGACACTGTACAGACTAGTGCAGATTTAAACATTCCATTAGTTGCGGTTACATTGGTGAGTAAAAAGGGTTACTTTAAACAGGAATTAACCAGTGATGGGCGCCAGATAGAGCATCCCGACGATTGGGACCCCTCCAAATTCATGACACCACTACCGGCAGAGGTTCATGTACGAATTCAAAATAGGGACGTTAAGGTTAAAGCCTGGCTTTATGAGGTAACGAGTCTAATAGGGGGATCTGTACCAGTCCTCTTTTTAGACACCGATGTGGAAGGAAACGCACCAGAAGACAGAGAGATCACTCACTTCCTATACGGAGGAGATGAAAGATACAGATTAAAACAAGAAATTGTCCTAGGAGTCGGAGGAGTGAGAATTCTTGATGCTCTGGGCTTCCAAATTAGGAGATATCACATGAATGAGGGGCACTCCAGCCTCTTGGCATTGGAGTTGCTACGAAAATATGGAATGGACCTAAATAGAGTTAAGGGCTTGTGTATATTTACATCACATACTCCTGTCGAGGCTGCACATGACAAATTTTCCCATGATCTATTTAGGGAAGTAATGGGTGAGTTCATTCCCCTAGAAACCCTGAAGAATCTAGGCGGTCAAGACCGGTTGAATATGACCCGCCTAGCCTTGAACCTAAGCGAATACATTAATGGCGTCTCCAAAAAGAATCAAGATACATCAAGGCACTTGTTTCCTGGTTACAAGATTAACGCAGTAACCAACGGCGTCCATTCTCACACATGGACCTGTGAAGGTTTTCATAGACTATACAATGAGTATCTGCCTGGATGGGCGAATGAGCCGGAGTTGCTTGTAAGAGTTGACACCATTCCAAATGAAGAAATATGGGATGCTCATATGGAAGCGAAAAAGAAACTGATCGATTATGTTAACGAAACCACAAAAGTCGGCATGGATTACGACACATTAACCATAGGATGTGGACGAAGAGCCACCGCATATAAAAGGGCTACTCTAATATTCTCAGATTTAGATAAACTGAAAAAAATAAGTAAAAAGGGCAGGATACAACTCATCTTTGCGGGGAAAGCTCATCCTAGGGATGAGTCGGGCAAGAGGATAATTCAAGATATCTTTAGCTACATTGAAAAACTAAAAGGCAGTATTAAGATAGTTTATTTACCCAATTACAACATGAGCCTTTCATGCAAGTTGATTTCGGGGTCTGATGTTTGGCTAAATACTCCATTACCCCCATATGAAGCCTCAGGCACAAGCGGTATGAAGGCAGCGCATAATGGTGTGATAAACTTCAGCGTTTTAGACGGCTGGTGGATCGAAGGCTGGATTGAAGAAGTTACCGGCTGGGCAATAGGACCACATCCAACCGAACAACTCTCGGAAGAGGAGCGTAGAACCCGTGAACTAGAAGACTTGTACAACAAGCTGGAATACGTAATTATTCCCATGTTCTACCAGAGAAGAGACGACTGGATAACCATGATGAAGAACTCCATAGGAAAGATAGCCTACTACTTCAACAGCCATAGGATGATGCGCAGATACATTACCGAGGCGTACTTTTAATTTCCACAGCCCTCATACTGGTGGAGGTTGAAACTCCTCTACACCAACCAAAGCAATAATACTTGCTCAGCTGGAGAGATACAATGTCCAGCACAGGCAACTACCAGCAGAATTAAAGGAAAAATTCGCAATAGAAAAATAAAGATAAAGCGGAGGATAAAAAAACACTCCTATAGTAGTAGATGAGGACTTGATTTATCTATCCCTCATCTATCCTACTTTATTCCCTTAAGATAGACGACTCTTTCCTTGACTTTCTTAGCGGTTGTGGCTTTTGTTTTTGCCTTTGTTAGATCGTCCGCTAATTTTTTGTCACCTATAACCTGACTCACCCAGTTGTAAAAATCGTTTTTTGCATCATTTCTGTGATGATTGAACTGCTCGTCACTTATTTTTTCTAAAGCCTGAGCTAGTTGCTCCATGTTTCTTAGGGTCGGTCCTTTGAAAACATAAAAACTTTTGTCCGTAGGTACGTCTGCGAGGAATTTCTTTGCCGTTGCGGGTGCTAGTTTCTCCTCCATTTTACGTCACCTCCATAATTTTATCTTGATTCCTCATCATTTCTATATTTTCCAGTCTATTGTTAATGTCATTGATAATGTTCATAAAAGCTATGAATGCGTCGTAGGGGGAATCGTAAGGATTAAAATATTTATGAACATCTCCGTCGGCGAACCATTTTGTGCACATATAGTAAAAGTTGTCACTTATCTGTAATTTTCTCCAGTCTTCTATCAGTTTAGAATCCCCACTAGCTTTAATCCTATCCTCAATCTCGTAAATCTTTGCTAATGCTGCCTTTTGCATATTGTTACCCAACCATGCACTTAAATCGCGTTCGATATCGGCCCATGAAATGAGATGAGGAATATCTAATTCTGCAACTACATCATACTTATTAACAACTTCACTTGGAGTAAGGAAATTGTTATCAGGATGCTTTAATAATTCGTGGGGCAAAGTCTCCAGAAAATGAAATATGCCGGTATCAGCCCACTGGTGCTCCCCAAAGGTTTCATAATCTATGAATAGGTTAACCACATTCCCGTTTCCGTTGGCAGCGTTGACCCATTGTGCGTACTTGGGTGCTGTTAAGGGATATTCTTTCCATGTCCTATCTGAAAACCTGAAGGCAATATCATCAGAAAGCTTGTAATTTTTAAGTAATAGTTTAATACTCTTGCAAGTAACAGGTCTGTAAAGGAAATTGGGACTCTTCCATCCTAAAATATAGTCTGCTCCCTCTGCGAGTATTCCTTTATATCCCATATCTTCCGCAAACTTTGCAAGCTCGTTATTGTAGATTAATTCAGTATTTCGGAATACTTGAGGCTTGTAACCGAAGAGTGACCTTATTTTTTTGTTATGCATGGTTATTTGTTCCTCGAACTCCCTCTTCGAGTAAATAAAAGCTAAACTATGATAATAGGTTTCGTCAAGAATCTCTACCCGGCCCGTATCCACCAAATCCTGAAAACATTGCAGGACATCTGGAGCATACTCTTGGAATTGGTCGAGAACCACCCCGGTAAAAGAAAAGCTTATCTTAAAATCCGGATTATTTTGAAGCATTCGGAGTAAGAGTTTACTCGTGGGTGAATAACATTTCTCTGCTACCTTTTGTAGCACCTCTCTGTTTTTCTTCTCAAAGAAATAATCACTATTATTACCAATATCGAAAACGGAATACCTTCTTATCCTATAGGGTTGATGTACTTGAAAGTAGAGGCATATGCTAACCATTCAACCCACGCCCCTCAGCACCTCAGTATAAACCTCGATGCATTTCATAGCGGTTTGGTCCCAATCAAACTTCCTTACCTCCACAACTCCCTTCTGCTTTAGAGTATTTTGCAATTCTTGATATCTTAAGACGCCCAGTATTTTGTCTACGAGCTGATTAATGTCCCAGAAATCCACTTTCAAGCAATGAGTTAATGCCTCTGACACACCGCTTTGTTTTGATATTATAACCGGGGTCCCATACTTCATAGCCTCTAAGGGAGTTAACCCGAATGGCTCCGAAACTGAAGGCATAACATACACATCAGCCATCTGGTAAAGCCTATCACGCTCTTCATCTGTTACAAAACCCGCAAAAAGAACCTTATCCGCTATTCCAAGCTCTGCAACTCTTTCTATAAGACGCCATTCCATACTTCCGGTACCTGCGATGATGAACTTTATATTAGGATCAAACTCAAGGCATTTCTTGGCGGCTTCGACAAAATAGTCCGGACCCTTCTGAAGAGTTAATCTTCCCAAAAATAACACAATCTTATCCCTTTTATTAATTTTAAAGTTGTCTTCAAACCGTGTATCCGTTAGATCTATTGCATTATGAATCACAATTACTTTATCCGGATGTATGCCATAATGCTGTGTAATTTTATCCTTCGTAAATTGTGAAACCGCAATAATTCTATCAGCTTCATGCATACCTCTCCTCTCCATATCATAAATTGTCGGCCAAATGTTCCCTCCCGTTCTATCAAATTCTGTCGAATGCACATGAACTATAAGAGGTTTGCTTGATGCCTTTTTAGCCTTTATGCCGGCTTGAAAGGTCATCCAGTCATGGCAATGTATCAGGTCAAATTCCTCTTTTTCGGCTAATAGAGCAGCTTTCGTGGAGAACCTATTGACTTCCTGAAAAAGATCTTCCCCGTATAATATTCTCTCCTTGGGATTTCTCGTGTATTTCAGAAAAGCATTCTTATACTGAGAAGAGGTTATGTAAGCACGTAAAGCTGAACTAACCCCTACTAACTTCAGCCTATTTGGATTATTAGTTGAAATAAGTCTAACATACTCTGCTTCCGGATTATCGGCAGCATAGGGCATAACAAAGGTTATTTCAACACCTTGATTACTCAAGCTTCTCGTGAGCCCATAGCATGCGGTTCCTAAACCTCCAGAACTCATAGGGGGAAATTCCCAACCAAACATCAATACTTTCATATTTCATCCTTCCAGCACAAAATTGTCGAAGACCTATCCCGACTTAAATTATTAACAGGTTCTATCTACGTGATTCCTTCTCGAGGAAGTTTAGAGGTAAACAGATCAATTTTTAGTCAGGTGCCGCGTAGGAAAGGTATCTTTAGAAAGCTCACCTAGTAAAGGACCCCTTTAGGGGTCTCCCTCGTACATGGAATCCATTTACTAAGATAAAAAAAGACTTGGAATAATTTAAGCTTTTCTTAGGGAAAAAAGCACTTCAATTCAGACTCAAAAGACGTCTTATGAAGGCGCCTTAATTCTGGTTCTAAACCACAGCGCCCGACTCTCCGGTAACACCTTAGCTTTCAAAAGAACAAACTACAACTTACAAGATAGGTAAATCATAGAATGATATGCAGATACATTACTGAAGCGTACTTTTAATTTAGACATCAAAAAGTCAATCAATTAGTTAATCATAATAATCTATTTTATTGTGTTAAATTTTCTCTACTTAAGGACGGATTGGGTGCGCTTGATGTATCTAGGTGCTACATCGTCACTTAAGTAAACCTTGTCTGTTGCCCTGTAAAACTTTACACCATTCTTTCTGGCTTCCTCCGCATCTATCTCCAAAATAACTGGGTTCGGAGCTCTTCTTAATCCCACTTCTCTTGCTATCTCAATGGTTGGCGAGAAATGCACCCATCTTCTCTCCATTGGTTTGAGGCCGAATTTTAGAATCTTAGAAACAGCATCTGGGGTCGTACCATGATAAAACACCTTGGTCACCTTGTCTTCCTCCAATTCAAGCTTTACAGATATACTATGACCGTATAAGGCTCTAATTCTGTTTCCAATAATTTCGAATCTTCTTCTCTCGCTCTTCTCAACTATTTCAAGAATTAATTTATTGTCTATTTGAAAGCGTTCTTTTAGTTTCTCTAAAAACTCGTCCAGATCCACAAATCCGTATTCATCCATTTTTAGATTTTCAGGATTATGCCTAAGGAGGTAACTCATGTATCTACTGATTTTAATCTTCAAATCCTGTTCCACTTAAATTCTCACCATACACAAAATTATTCAGTATATCCACATTTTAAGCAGAACTACATTGTAGACCTACCCTAAAAATTTATTTTCTAGAAAACCAGTATCACTTTTAATAATTTCAAGAAGTGAGAATAATGGTTAATTTTTTAGAGATGGAAGACGGGGTAAAAATAGGGTATGAAATTAATGGGAGCGGTAAGCCTGTAATTCTGATACACGGATGGACTGGTGGAATAGGAAACTGGATGCGCCAGGTACCAGAACTATCCAAAAATTTTAAGGTTATCACCTATGATCAAAGAGGGCACGGAGAATCCGATAAGCCGGAGAAAAACCTAAATCTAAACTGGCTGGCAAGAGACCTTAAAACCATCATACAGAAATTAAACCTTAAAAAGCCAGTAGCGGTGGGGCACTCCATGGGTGCCTCGGTAATTTTCGAATATATAAAAGTGTACGGAGACCAAGATTTCAGCGGCGTTAGCCTCATTGATATGACTCCAAAGTTCGTGTGCAGCGGCGACTGGAAACTTGGACTGGGCGGCGCTTTAAATTACGAGCTGAGCTTGTTTCTACTCTCACAGCTTTTCACTAATGCTCAGGAAAATGTGGAAGCCTCCATTATCATGGGATATCACCGAGACAAAAGGTTGGAAGATTTGGATAAGAAAGAGGTTGAAACACTTAGTCAAATGAGTCTCAGCACTTCCCTCTTGGCCACCGCAGCATTTTTTGTTAGTATGTGTCTAAACGACTATAGGGACATGCTGCCAAAAATAAAAGTGCCAGTACTATTAGCCTACGGAGGCGGAAGCCAACTCTTCCCCCCCGAAGTTAGCGAATACATGAAGAAAAATATCAAAAACTCAAAACTCGTGATTTTTGAAAAGAGCGGACACAACATACTCTATGAAGAACCAGAAAAACTAAACAATGAATTGAAGAAATTCATTCAATTGCTTCAATAATAATTAACTTCTACTTCCAATACCTTATTCTTTCTCTTCAAAATTTTTAGCCACTACTAAAGAATAATTCATAACAAAAAACTTGGCTAAGAAAAAAGTGCTGATATGAGTGAAAGGCTGGTTTTTGTTTATATTTCAAAAATTCTTCCTTCGCAGTTTGGTTGGTCAAATTTATCCAACTTGTAGTCAATTTGCTTCCCTGAAACTAAGCTTAGCGCTGCACTGTTCGCGATCAGCACGACACATTCCTGTCCTCCCATCATTCGGGTGATGCCCTCTTTATCCATTGCTTTGCAAGCGTCTTTCCAAGGGCAGTTCTCCCCGATTTCCTGGAAAACTACTTTTTCCGACTCTTTTACTATGCGTTGGGGTGTTGTTGCTTTAACCGCATCGGCTATTTCTATATAGCGTATCAGGGCTTTGTAAATGTTTGCAATTTTTCCCTTTACCTGGTTGAGTAGCCCTGAGTCTTCAATTATTTTTTTGATGGCATTGTAGGCTAGGTTTTTTGCACCGGAAGCCGTGGATCCTTCAAACATCTTCTCTGTCTTCGCGATTCCATATATCAGACAGTTATAGCTCCTGGGATACTTGTCTTTACACTCTGTAATGTACTTGACAGCCTCGTCTATATTCTCGATATTCTCAGGCGGTTTCTCACCTGTTTTTTTGTACTCGAAATCGAGGGCATACTTTGAAATCATTCTGGTGAAAGCAGGCCCAAAGAGACCGTCAATTACTTTAACAGCCGCGCTGATAAACATCGTTATTACATCAGGATCAAAATTTTCCTTTACATTCATTTCTTCGCTTTCCAACAATTTTATCCCTCACTATCTTCATTAAAGCAGAGCGGATGGTCTTAAATCTTCAATCTGATAAAGACTACCAAGCTCCGAGGCACTCTTACTATAACAAACTTATATTAATTTTCTACTTTCCGTTGAATAGTTTCGACAAAATTGATATAACAGGGTAATTATTCATATTATGACGTATAGCAATTCCGTAAATTGTTCATTCACTTGACCCTCTCCATTTTTTTAAGATTTGGTGTAAAAAGCTATTAAACCCCCTTGGTCTATCTCCGCCCTCAGATTCACTAATAAATTATTGGTTCCCAATTCTAAGATTGAGGAATCAGACTTTTATTGCCTTAGGTGTTTCTAGTTTTGCTGATTATTAAGGAGGAAAAACTGACCATACCTTCATTTAATAATGCCTGTGACTAAGAGTCAGAATTTTTTTGTTTATTCGCTGAATAAACCTCGACCGCCTGGCTAAAAAGACCCCCAAAAAACTCCTCCTCCAGAGCATTTCCCTTACCTATTCCAGGACAGTCAGAAGAAGCTTTGAACTCAAACAAGTTACCCTTTCTCTCTATCCAAAAGGGGAAGCACCTGCATATTAGGGGTCTGAATTCATAAATTTTGCAGGTTTTATCTTCGTCCAGAAAAATACATTTTTCATCAACCATTCTTATCAGATACCTGAAAGGATGAGAATCTTGAATCAGCTCCGCAAAGCCTTCTCTTTTGAGACCGAGATTTTTCTCTATTCTTGACATATCGAGATCACTAAGTAGTATCCTTCTACTTCTTACCTCGGTATGAGCACAACACCGTGAACATCTCTGACACTGAAACCTAATGCCTTTGGGAAACTTTACAACCTTACTCAAATTATCCATCCGCACCTACTAATTCTGCCTAAAATGTGCAGATTCTTCTCAATTATTTGGAACACGTATCTTTTTAGATTGGACAAGCCTTAAATCATTTAAAATTATCTCTTATACAGTAAAATATTTTGTGAAGAATGAGGGCCTTTCCAATTAGTATTTAGGATTGAGAGAGATGTCCAACGGGGAACAATTCAGGGACCTTAGTCCAATATTCGAACCCAAGTCTGTGGCTCTAATAGGGGCTTCAAACAATCCTCTCAAGTGGGGCTGGGTCATTCTCTCAAACATTCTGTCTCACGGTTACACGGGAAGTGTTTATCCCATTAACCCGAAAGAAGACAACATTTTGGGTTTGAAGACCTACAAAAACATTCTCCAAATTCCCGAGGAAGTGGATTTAGCAATCGTGGTGAGACCAGCTCAAGATACCCCTCAGCACATCAAAGAGTGTGTGGAAAAAGGAGTAAAATCCGCAATAGTCTTAGCCGGTGGTTTCCGAGAAACTGGCAAGGAGGGAGAGAAGCTAGAGAGGGAAGTAGTGGAAATAGCCAAGGAGGGAAAACTGCTCATTGTGGGACCGAACACTATGGGTGTCTACAGTGCACCGGTAAGCCTTTTGGCTATAATGAGTCCCATAAGAGTTTTGAAGGGTGAGGTTTCATCCCTCTCCATGAGTGGAAACATCGGAGTCAACCTGCTCTCCATGGGCAGCACCGAGAATGTGGGGTTCAACAAGTTTGTGAGCATAGGCAACCAGGCGGATATCACCCTTGAGGAATACCTAAAATATTTGGGAGACGACCCCGGGACAAAAATTATTCTCATCTACATAGAGGGCCTACGCAAGGGAAAAGAATTCATGGAGGTCGCGGAGGAAATCACAACAAAAAAGCCCATAATAGTCCTAAAAGCCGGTAGATCCGCTGCGGGAGCCAAGGCCGCCCGGTCACACAGCGGAGCCCTAGCCGGTTCAAACATGATCTACGACGCCGTCTTCAAACAGTCCGGAATCATTAAGGCATCAACCATTAATATGCTGCTCGAATTGGCGAAGGCGTTCATTCACCTGCCAGTACCGAAGGGCAACCGGGTGGGCATAGTTAGCTGGGGAGGCGGATACGGCGTTGTAGCCGCAGACGCGTGCGAGGACGCCGGGCTAGTAATTCCTAACATTCAAGAAAAAACAATAGAAGAATTTGATAAAATACTACCCCCATACTGGAGCAAAGGAAACCCCGTAGACCTTGTAGGAACACTGGACAGAAGCATACAACCCAAAAGTCTGGAAGTAATAGTAAAAGACGAGAACATCGACGCAATCATCGCCTCAGGATTCCTCGTGGGAGGCAGCGGCGTTAAATTCGCCTCTCCCGAGACTCTGAAAAAAGGCGTAACTATTACCGAAAAGGGCTTAACACCAGACGACAAGGGCGTCTCAATGGAAGTGTTAGCACAGAAATGGCTACGTAGCTCCGACGAACAAAACATGAACAAGATAAACGAACTGGTGGAAAAGTATCAGAAACCAATCATAGCGGTAACCCTAACACCAGACACCAGAGCAATACCCAAAGCCTGGGAAAAAAGCACCGTAGTATACCCCGCCCTAGAAGTAGCAGCAGAAGTCCTAGCCAAAATGTATGAATACAAGCAATACCTAGACAAGAAAAGTAATAAAACTCTAGTAAGTTAAAATACTATAAAGGTGCTTCCAATGGAGAGAGATGAACGAGAAGCTTATGAAACCCTTCAATCAACAAGCGACTTCGAGAGAGTGGAGTTTGTCATACTCTACTGGTCGCAGGCAACGGGGAAGGCTTGGGCGGAAGGTTTTCAGCTATTTTTTTAATAAGTAGTCGGGTATCTCCGTAATTCTATAAACTTATTGAGATTTAATTTTTCCATAAATAGCTTGGCATAACCATGTTCCTATAAAGTCGATTTTTACTTTTCAGATTGGGAGATCTCTAATGCGCTGCCATCAGTGCAGTAATGCCTCCAGCGGAGACTCATCGTTCTAGAAATTGGGCATTCTCCACATAAACAAGGTTTTTTCTCAGTTATTAAAGAACTCTTCCCCTCCATACAAAAAGCAAGAAATCTTTCTCCAGTTCCCTCATAACTTGGACATTTTCCACAATAATTTTTACACATATATATTATTTGTTCACGACTTTCCTTCTTTTGTTTCTCGGACAATTTGCTGTATATCATCTTCATTTTTTCTTCAAAAGTGGCAGTTTTAAAATTTTCTTCCGCCATTCGCATCACAACACTTCTTTCTTTCTAAATTTATTAGAAATTTTTTAATAAAAAAAGTTTTTCGGTTGCATCCCTCTATTCTCCAATTTATTTATATTACCTTTTTTAGGCTCTTCTCTGGTTTTTCTTGTATAGCGGCTCTGATTAGTTTGAAGCAGTCTTCTTATTTTGAATACTTTCGCCCACCTCTCCCCCCTATTTCTATGTAAGCTTAAACAGCGTTTTTCTCAAAATTAAGCTTAAAAAAGTCCTCGCTGAGGATTCCTTTGGCTAAAAAGTATATAATTTTTTTAAGAACTGCTGGAGTAGAGATTATGCTCAATGGCTATGATGAAAACCTAACAGATGACAATCCGAACACTCTGCACACTTTCTCACAACCGCCAGCTGAATCTCTCTTTGAGAGGGAGTTAACAGACAAGTATCAAAGCGCCTTAGATCTCTACTGCAGAAAACTCAACGCTGTGAAGTTAACCACCGGGAGCTCTCTCCTAGACTCACTCATCGGTGGAGGGGTGGAAACCTCAACCTTCACCCTCCTCTACGGTGACAGAAGAATCCTCCAAATACTGGTGCACAAATTACTCGTCAACGCTCTTCTTGACACCAGCAGGGGAGGTTTTGCGTCACCCGCAGTTTACGTCTGCTGCAGCAACTACCGAAAAGAGAGAACAGTGCTCAACACCTACTACCTCGCAGACATAGCTCTAAGCGCAGGCGTAAACCCCACAGCAGCCTCCAGAAACATCCACGTGTCCATGGCCTTCAACCCCCTGGAAGAATACATCATAAGCAAAGCAACAGAAAGAGTGGTGAGAAAAACAGGCTCCAAGCTAATCCTGGTGGATAACATCGCCCTTCTACTCTGCGACGAAAAAATGAGGGAAGAATTCCCAGACGTAACCCTGACATCAGTAGTGGGCGGATTCTGGGAAGCAGCGTTCCGAAACGACGCCGCGCTGGTAGTCACCTGTAGAGAGGTTCCACCCAACCTCAACAAAAACCAGTCCATTCCCATACCCGAGGGCGGCTCCGTGCTAAGCCAGAAAGCAGGGGTAATCGTGTACCTACGGGTTGGACATCGAAGAGTGCCCTTCGCAAAAGCCTACCTTCGCAAGCATCCCTCTCTAGCGAACCGAGAAGTAACCTTCACTTTCAACCGCTACAATATTTCTGATGATTTGGTGGTGTGGGGTGACTGATATGGGTAGGATTACTGTTCCCTTCAGAGCGGAGTTTAACGAGGTGCTCGATAGGCTGAGGAAAACCTTCTACGAGGCTCTCGTGGATCCCGAACGCCGGGAGGCTTTCGACGAGCTGGTTAAGGCGTGGTCTGAAACCAAGGGTGCCATGAGCTACGCTGAACTTCCCTCGGTTCTGCTCTCTCTTCTCTTCAGTGCTGTTGTGGATAACCGGAAGGAAATCCTGCTCCTCAAAAAGAAACTACTCAAGGGAACGGAAGAGAATGAGAGGATGGATAACCCAGAGCTACGTTGACGGAAACCGAGCGGTCAACTGGCTGAGAACACCCCAGGGCTCCGTTGAAAAGGTGGAGGAAACTTACTACCCTGACTTCTACGCTCTGCCCCGAAGAGACCTGAACCTCGACGGCTTCTCCTGGCTGCTTGGAGAGGAGCCCAGAATAGTTAACACCGAGGTCGAGGAAAAGTACCCGGATCTGAAAATGAAGAAGAAAATCAGAGTAGTACACGTTCATACAGAGTCTCCCAGAGCCTTCCGAGAAGTCGTCCGCATACTCAGAGTACGTAACGCGGTCAGAAAACTCTATGGAACCGACATAACACCCATTCAACGCTACCTCTGCTCCCGAGACTTCGCTCCCACCATGTTTGTAGAATACAAGAACCATCAATTCACGCGTATAGAAGACCCGGAGGAACTCGCTCCACCACCCCTAACCAAAATCCTCCTCAGAGTGCAGGTCGACAAAAGTGGAATTTTAGCTAACCCGGAACACCACCCCATCAAAAGAATCATCCTACGCGATTCCAGCGAGAGGAACGAGGAGCTGAGTGGAAGTGAAGAGTACATTCTGGAAGCCCTCCAGAGAACAGTGCGGAGCCGGGATCCCGACATAATTGTGACCCCGAGCCACCCCTTCAGAAACCTCCACTACGTTGTTCAGAGGGCGAAAATCTTGGGAATGAACCTAAATCTGTCAAGAGAGAACGGCGCCTCCGAGACGAAGTCTGACTCTCTTCCATGGAGTAGCTGGAGGGGACGAACCTGCATTTCCTTGGGGTCATTTAAAAGGTCGGGGCTTGCAGGTCTGAGTGAACTCTGCCGATTCGGAATGATTCCTCTAGGATTGGCGGCTAAGTGGGCTTCGGGAAGACTTGTGGACTGCAGACAGGTTTATGAGGCTATGAAGCTCGGAGTCCTCATACCGGAGGCGAGGAGCTACAATAACTACTTCAGAACACTGGAGGAACTCTACCTGCAGGACAGAGGGGGGTTAATCATATCTCCAAAGGTGGGCTTGCATGAGAACGTTTGCGCGCTGGATTTTGAGTCCATGTTTCCCAACCTGATTCTTCGGAGAAACATAAGCTACGAGACCTGCACACCCAACGGAACAGAATATTCATGCAAGGGTTTGCTTCCCAGAGTGGCTGAGGCTGCCTTGGAGCGTAGGCTGCACTTCAAGCACCTGCGCAGGAGTTTTCCCGAGGGTAGTCCGGAGTACGTTTATGCGGATCAGCGTCAGGAGGCTTTGAAGATGATGCTGGTCGTGATATACGGGTACAGCGGCTGCACCTGGAACCGCTTCCAATACGTCCCCACTTTTGAGAGCATCAATCTACACGGAAGAGAAATCCTCATCAAAGCCATAAACATTTCAATGAGGGAGGGCTTCCGAGTGGTCTACGCAGACACGGACTGCGTATTCGTCAAAAAACCGGAAGCCTCAGAAGAAGATTTTGAAAGATTGGCAAAGCAGATATCTGAGGAAGTCAATTTTCCTATCGCCATAGACAACCTTTACCGCTTCCTAGTACTACTATCCTCCAAGTTAGACCCCCTAGTTGATGTGGTGAAACGCTACTACGGCAAGCTATACGATGGGAGGCTCCACCAGCGGGGAGTAGAACTCAGAAGACACGACACACCCAAATTCATAAAGAAGTTCCAAGAGGAGCTGATGGAAATACTGTTCAACGCCCAGAACGCCGAGGAGGTAAAAAAGAATTATAGTAAAATCCTAGAATTCACCCTTCAAACCTATAACCGGGTTCTTTCCGGAGAAATGGATGTCAGTGAACTTGTTGTGGAGAAAGCCTTACACAAACCCATAGACGAATACTCGAAACTCTACCCCCATGTAGCTGCAGGTAAACAATTGGAAACACGCGGAGTCTCCTCTACTAACGAGGGGCAGTTGGTCAGATACATCTACGTGAATCACAGGAGTTCTAATCCTCTCACCAGAATCCAAGCCCTACCCCTATATGATGGTCGAAGCTATGACCGAGAAAAGTACGGGGAACTCGTTTTGGAGGCGGCGGAAACCCTCCTAGGAGTTTTCGGCTTTCACCGGAAAAAAATGGGAGCCTTAACACATAATGTTCTCTCTCGGCAAGAAGCGTCTAAACAGCTTCTAGAAAACTTCTTCGAATAGCAAGCTCTCTCCTTCAAATTATCTAATCACCCTGAACCAAAAACAACAATCTAAAATCAACAAAACAAAAAAATAAAAAAGAAGAGAATAAAAGGCGTAATTACAACTCTTATTTCAACAGTTCAGCAACTACCTTCTCCTAGATGCAACCACCGCAACCACAATGATACCAATCACCACAAGAGCTGCTATACCACCGTAAAGCAATAGCCTTGACACTGCCTGACCCGCGACTCCCATAGCCATGGTAGCCAGGGCAACGATTGTCAGAAATAGTGGCATATAGTTTGGTGGAATTAGCTGGAAGTATGGGTCAAGAATTATATCGCCGGTTGTAAAGTCGTCATGGGCGAAAGCCATGCTAATGTTTGTCGTATTACCAGTTTTATTGAAGTATGAATTAGCTTTTCCCGTAGTTATTTCTGCACTCGTATTATATGCACCGTTAAACCAGCTGAATTTAGCACGGGCTATTCCCAAAGCATCCACTATAAAAACCTCGCAAACATTGCCACCAGTTCCAGAGAGACTCGGCACAACACCACTAATGTCAGCGCTCAGTACCGTTCCGTCTGATAACATGAAATTATAAGAAGAGGAGTCTCCAACCGATGAATTAAGACTTAGCACCAAAGCAAGATACCTAGAACTATTAGGATAACTCGGAGATTCATCTTCCCATATGTAATTCAATATGTATAACCCGAATTTCAATGACAGTCCAGCCGGAATCGTGACGTTTGTATTATTGAATTCTATGGTTTTCGGTATAATGTAGAGCGAAGCAACAAGGCTAATTGTGAAGTTAGGAACAACTTTCTCTTGTCCTGTTAGGTTTAATTTAATCCCGCTAGGGAACAATTGACCCGACGGCCAATCAAGTGCCCAAGTAAACCAATTCCACGAAACGTCTTGGACTAAATCGTATTGCTTTATAGTTTGGTCACTGGCATTGAAATTGTAAAAACCATCATCGTTGCTGTCGTTGAACTCTACCAGTTTCGCGAATCCCAATCCGAACTTGGTGTCCGGCAGCCATGGGTTAGTGAACACACCCGACGCGTTATTGGAAAAGTTGAAGCCTATGGGAATGAACCAAGGTATCCAACCATCAAGCGCTCCTACTTGTTTTTCCGATGGATTATTATTAACTGCTTGAACACTCGCTGCTGTTGCGGGTAGGCTTATTGCTGTTGCTGGTGCGGGTGCTACGAATAGTGGGAATGCTAAAAGAAGCGTGAATAGTGCTACGGTTGCGATAGCTGCTGCCACAAGCGTTTTTCTCTTCATTTTTTTCCCTTTTTATTTGTTAGTTATGATATATGTAATTAAAAACTTTATTCAAGTATTTTTAAATTAAACGGTTTAGGCAATTAAAAAATAATCCTTTTTATCCCACAAATTAATGAAAGAAGCATTGTAAATGTTTTTAATTTTTAAAAGGGTAGAGGTAATTGTTTTAAACTTTTAAATTGATTGAAGAGTGAAGTTTAGGGGGTTAAGGCTTTGCTGATTTCTTTCAGTTGTTTTTCATCTATTTGGTCCAGCTTGAGGCTGAGGGTTTTGACGACCTTCATGCCCTTCTCCTCTAGCTTCTCTTTGACTCGTTTCGTGAAGTTCTCTCTCCCCATTCCGGAGGAAACGAAGACCACCGCCCTCTTGTCTTTAACTTTCTCCAGTTTCTCAATGAAAGTGTTCACTGGCGGGGCGTTTGTGAAAGCCCAGATGGGGCATCCGATAATTAGTGCGTCGTAGTCCTTTATGCTTTTTAATGGTTTAATTTCTGGTTTCCTTCTGAACACGCAGTCCAAGTTTATGCGGGGGTTGAGGTGCATCAGTTTGTTGCTGTACTCTTTGACCATCTCTATTCTGAACAGGTCCACTTTCCCCGTCGATTTGAGAGTTTTTTGGATTTTCTCGGCTATTCTCTGGGTGTTACCCGTTTTTGAATAATAAGCCAACAAAATATTCATTGCAGATCACTATTAATACCTTTTTTTCTCGGAAGGGATGGAAATAAGTTTTTGATTTTTGGATTCATTCTTATTTTTTTCTTCGTTTTTGGTTTTGGTTTATTTTTCTAGGAATTTTATCACTTTTTCGATGAAGTCTTCGGCTACTTGGGTGGTCATTCCGTGTCCTACGTTGTCGTAGAGGATTAGTTTCGCTTTGGGGATGCGTTTGGCTATTATTTCGTCGTTCTGGTAGGGTAAGAGTACGTCCTCTTTGCCCGCCATTACTAGGGTTGGTCTGTTGATTTTGGGTAGTCTGTCGTATGCGTTGAACTCCATACAAGCTTTTAGCTGCCTCATGTAGGCGTCTTCGGTTATGGGGGCGATGAGCATGTGGTTGATGCTCCTCTCTACAACGTCTGGATTGTTTTGGATGAAGTCCTTAGGGAATAGTAGGGGCATAATCCTTCTGGCTATCTGTTCATCGGTTAGGTTTCCTCTTTCCATCATTACTGCGATGGTTTCGGGTGGTGTGGGAATCGCGTTGGGTCCTCCGGGGGTTGTGGAGCAGAGAACCAGCTTTTTGACCCGGTCGGGATAGTTAAGAACTAGCTCTTGGGCTATCATGCCGCCCATGGAGACGCCGAGAATGTGGGCTTCCTCTATCTCGAGTGAGTCCATGAGACCTATTGTGTCATCCGCAAACATTTTTATCGTGTAATCGATTTTGGGTGTGTCGGTTCTTCCGGCTCCCCGGTTGTCGAATATTAGGACTTTGAAACGCTTGGAAAACTGCTCAATAACTTCTGGGGTCCACCAATCCTTGTTGGCGGTTAATCCCATTATCATCACGAGAGGGAATCCCTTTCCGTGAATCTCGTAGTACATTTTAACGTCGCCGATTCTTATCTTAGGCAATCAGCACACCTCCTCTTGTCTCAAATATAATACCTTTAGCAGAGATTTAAAATTATTTGTATAAATATTATGCGAATCGTCTATTTATTTTATATGATTATTAGTTAATGATTTCTTCCCTAAGAACACTAACTCGTTTTCCAGTTCTGGGCATCCCTCCCTCTAACCTCTTTTCACACCAATTTGGGGTCTTAAGGTTAATTTTTAAAGCACAAAAGCCGGGAATAAATCTAAAATCTCAGATGGAAAAAATAAAAAGATGAGTTTTTTATTATTTTTTTAGCTTTTTAAGAATTTTATTACTTCTTTGGCGAATTCTTCGGCGTTCTGTGAGCACATGCCGTGTCCGGAATCTTCGAAGGTTACTAGTTTTGCTCCCGGTATTCTCTCTGCAAGTATTTTGGAGTTCCCCCAGGGAAGCAGAACGTCCTTTTTTCCCGTGAGAACTATTGTGGGAGCCTTTATTTTTGGCAATCGGTCATAGGAGTCGAATTGGGATGCCGCGGTCAACTGCCGCATATATGCGTCTAGGGGTATTGGGGCTATCATTAGTCGCCTTAATGCTTCTTCAATGATTTCTGGGTTCTTTTTTCTGAATTCCTCGGGGTAGAGTAGATTCACTGTTGTTCTCATGCGTTGCTCGTCGGTCATTTCTCCCCTGTTCAGCATTACCTGGAGTGTTTCTGGTGGAGGGGGAACCGCTTTCGGTCCACCGCATGTAGTAGAGACGAGAACCAGTTTATCGACTCTTTGAGGGTAGCTCAGGGCTATCTCTTGTCCTATTACGCCTCCCATGGAGACACCCAGTATGTGGGCCTTCTTTATTCCCAGTGCGTCCATTAATCCCAGGGTGTCGTCTGCAAACATTTTAATCGAATAATCCATGGCTGGTTTATCGGTTCTTCCCGCTCCCCGGTTGTCGAATATTAGGGTTTTGAAATGCTTGGAAAACTGTTCAATAAGATGTGGATGCCACCAGTCCTTGTTCGCACTTAGCCCCATTATCATTACTAGTGGGGGTCCCTTCCCATGGGTCTCGTAATAAATTTTTATGTCACCTACTTTCTTTTTGGGCAAATCGTCACACCTCTCATATGGTTCTCTTGCTAAGTTATAATTCTCTTTTAAATTTTTACTTCTCGTAAATAAAACCTCAAATAAAGAGGAAAAGAATATATGTTGGGAAATTAAAAAATTTATAAACGCATAGGGCGTGAGTGAAAGGGAATTGTCTAGTTATGGGATAAGGCGTAAAAAATGCGAGAATAACTGAGTGATTTTAATATATTATATTAAAGGGATACCCGCGTCCTAGAGGGTTTGGGGTTGGAGGCCTTTGTGTGGATGTTCCTAATGTGGAAAGGATGATTAAACAGGTTGAGCTGAATATTGGTAGTTTGAAGCCTGAAGTAGTGGCCATAATTGAGTAAACTACAGGGTTTGGGGTGAAAAGGGTAGTTTTCTAAGAGAGATTCTCGATTATTACAAGAAGTTCCCCATATCAGACATACATGTGGGGGACAGCATTCACAACAACAATACCTTCCTCATGAAGGTCACAGAGAAAACGGGAATTATAGTTGTTATGAAGGACGCTCACTTGGCTAGGCTCGGCGCAATAAATCTCAGGGGGAGAATCAGTGCCCTGTCAGAGTTCTACACTATCGAAAAATTTGTAAAAAAAGATAAAAGGTCTAGAATTGATAGAATTCTAAAAGATGAGGAGGATATGTGGTAGCTTTGAACGTGTATGATTCGCTGTTCCTAATAGCGCTAGCCCTGTCCCTAGCCTGTACTATTTACCTTGCTAAGCACTATGTTAGAACGAGGAACACAGTAACCCTGCTTTTAGTTGTGTTCTTCGCCATGTTTTCACTAACCTGGCTCGGTTACTGGCTTATTAGTACCTGGGTTTTGAATTTCGACATCGTCACGTATATATTGTATGTATCTTTGATTGACTTCGGAGTTATACTTCTCATTGGTTTAGTAATGATAAGACTTAAGGAACTCTACTTACTCCCAGTTTCCGTCCTTCTAATTGCTTATTTTCATGAGTACAGTTTGAGCTTGAACAGAGATTTGTCAGTTAACATAGTTCAGTTTCTTTCATACGCCAATTATGGGCGACTTGCAGGAGACCCCTGGTATATACTTCTAAGTAATCTATCCGCAGGTTCATTAGTCCCGCCCCCCTACAATGAAATCTTGGATCTACTCTTTAACCCAGTGTCAATAATGATTCCGAGAATAGATGTTACGATAATTAGTATTTATCTTTTTATAATATCCGCTCCAACGTTTATTCTATTCTACGTTATCGCTTGGAGAAACAGAAGCGGACGGTCTCTTGGATTCGCTGTCGGTCTCACGGTACTCAACCTTAACTTCGTTTCAGGCTTAAACGAAGAGGTATTAGCCATAACAACCCTTATAGCAACGGTTTTCTTCGCTCTAGGAATATTCGGAATATTCGACAGGATCGTAAAAACGAAGCCCCAAGAAACCGAGGAGGCAGCTGCAAAAAGCGAGAGCGACCAGCACTAGTATCCATCGCTCACTGCGTCAAGAGTCAAGCCAACGCCATCACACACTCATTGGCTGAAGCTTCTCTTAGTCCGGCTTTAGCCGTATTTTTTTCCTTTAATCTAGGTGTATGCTTTGAGTGAGATAAATTCAAGACTTGTCTCTTTTTGGAATTATAGTCGCTATGAATGTCACCCACTTAGCTAGGCTCGCCACCATAAATCTCAGGGGAGAATTAACACCCTGTCAGAGTTCTAAACCTTCGAAAAATTCATAAAAAAAGATAAAAAGGCTAGAATTGATAGACTTCTAAAAGATGAAGAGGAGATTTGTAGCCTTGAACCCATATGATTTGCTGTTACTAGTAACTTCCGCCGTGTCCCTAGCCTGTACTATTTATCTTGCTAGGCACTATGTTAGAACGAGGAATGCAGTAACCCTGCTTTTAGTTGTGTTCTTCGCCATGTTTTCACTAACCTGGCTTGGTTACTTTCTGATTACTACTTGGGTTTTAAATTTCGACATCGTCACGTACATATTATATGTATCTTTGGTTGACTTCGGAGTTATACTTCTCATTGGATTAGTAATGATAAAACTTAAGGAACTCTACTTACTCCCCGCTTCCATACTATTAATTGCATATTTTTATGATTACAATTTAAGTGTAGCCAGAGATCAGATAATAGCCAGCATTGAGCTTCTTTCATACGTGAATTACGGACGGTTCATAGGGAACCCCTTGTTTATGATTCTGGATAAGCTATCCGCAGGTTCATTAGTACCGCCCCCCTATGTAGAATTCTTTGGACTACTCTTTAGCCCACTGTCAATAATTATTCCAAGAATAGATATAACGACAATTGGTATTTTTCTTTTTATAATCTCAGCTCCGACAATTATCCTGTTCTACTACATAGCTTGGAAAAACAGAAGCGGGCGGTCTCTGGGATTCGCTGTCGGTCTCACAATACTCAACCTTAACTTATTTACAGGACTGAGCGAAGAGATAATAGCCACAACAACCCTTATAGCAACAGTTTTCTTCGCTCTAGGAATATTCGCAATATTCGACAGGATTCTAAAAACGAAGCCCCAAGAAACCAAGGAAGTAGCTGCAGAAAGGTGAGAGTGCCCGACAGTAGTACCTTTCTGTTCCTGCACCAAGAACCGAGCCAACACCATCGCATTCTCATCGACCGAGGCTTTCTCGTCATCCGGCCTCAAACGTATTTTTTTCCTTTAATCTAGGTGAGTGCTTGGGCGAGATAAATTCAAGGATTGTCTCTTTTTTGGAGGATTTAATTTGGAGGTATTTGGGATTTTTATTATCTGACACAAGGTTTTTATTTACGGATATTTACTCTCTTAACAAAATCTCGTAGAAGGAGAGAGATGGATTGAGTGCCGAAGCGAAAATGGTTAGTTCTATAGTTCAGAAATATATGGAAAAGACCAAACGTTCCAAACAGATTTTTGACGAAGCTTGTAAAGTGTTGCCAGCGGGGAATACCAGAATAGCAGTGTTCATGATGCCCTACCCTGCTTACATAACAAATGGTGAGGGGTCGCGTGTTTCAGATGTGGATGGTAATGAGTATGTGGACTTCAACTTTAACATGACCTGTCTTGTTCTGGGCCATAAACACCCAAAGGTGGTAGAAGCTATTAATAAGCAGATAGAGTGCGGCACCTCTTTCGGCGCGCCTACAGAGCATGAGGTCGAACTGGCTAAGAGACTGGTTGAACGGATACCCAGTGCGGAACAGGTGAGGTTTACGCCCTCAGGAACCGAGGCGGTTCATCAGGCCATAAGGCTGGCTAGGGCTTACACGAAGAAGGATAAAATAATAAAGTGTGAGGGAGCCTACCATGGAACCTGGGATGCTATAGACATCGGCGTCTTTCCGACACCCGAGGAAATGGGCCCACCGCTAAACCCGAACAGGGTGCCCTTCAGTAAGGGGATACCTCAAGGAGTAATTGAGAACACGCTGGTTGTGCCTTTTAATAATATTGAGATTATGGAAAAGACTATTAAAAAATACAAGAACGAGTTAGCCGCGGTTATCTTGGAACCCATACAGAGGGGTTACCCGCCTAAGGAGGGATATCTCAAGGCGGTACGTGAAATAACTGAGCAGTACGGAATTCTGCTGGTGTTTGATGAGGTTGTCTGTTACCGGGTGAGCCGTGGAGGAGCGCAGGAACTCTACGGAGTAACACCGGACATAACAACTTTAGGCAAACTCATAGGAGGCGGTTTCCCAGTAGGAGCTTACGTTTCAAGTAAGGAAATCATGAAACAATTCTCCTTCGAATTGGAGACAGGGCCGCAGTTGTTCTTCTCGGGAACTTTCAACGCTTTCCCCCTAGCAATGGCTGCTGGAGCTGCTACGCTCGACGTTTTAACCCCAGACATTTATGAGAAAATGAACAAACTCGGCGAAGAAATGAGAACAGGGCTGTCTGAAATCTTAAGCGACCAAAACATTGGAGCTCACGTTGGAGGCGTGGGTTCCTTCTTCCACATTTTCTGGACAAAAGAAGAAGTGGTCGACTACCGAACCCTAAAAACCGCCGACACCCGATGCCAAAACTACTTCGACCTCGACTCCCTCAACCGCAGCATCTACTATCGGGATCATCCCAATGTATCAGCAGTCACCACAAGGAGCGACATAAAGAAGGCTCTAGAGGCTGCACAACAGAGCATAGAATTGTTAAAACCAGTTATAAAAGAAATCTCACCAGAATTAGTCCAGTAGTATTCTATAAATATTTATCAGTTGATAACTTTTTCCCCAATTTTTTAGATTCTTTCTTCATTTTAAGAAGGGGGTTTTCCATTTTTTATTATTCATTGTAAACCTGTTGTAATTAAAAGGAAGGGTAGAGCCTTTATTTAGACTCTTTGAAGTATTTCATTACTTCTCCTAAGCACGAGTAGGAGCTTTTTACTTTGTTCGCGTCTCCGAAGTATGTTTCGTTCCACACTACCCAGTGGGTCATCCCTAGTTTGATGAACTGGTTCAGTTTCTCGATGACCTCTTCGGGGGTTCCCCAGAGATAACTCTCTTGGACAACCTCTAGGGGAACTTTTTTAATCGCTTCTAGAGCTTCCTTTTTTGAAAGTCTTGAAGGTACGAAGTCGGTTAGACCGTAGTACTTCTTTCCGAGTGGATGTTCATAGCCGTATTTTTCGAATACTTCTGAGGGTGTGGTGAGCGTTCGGGCTCTGATTAGGGGTGCTTGCATTATCCGTATGCATTCGTCATGGTTATCGTCAATGATTAAGCTTGTATAGAGACCCTTTGTGATGTTATCGTATTTTCTGCCAGCCTTTTTTGCAGCTTCTTTTATGATCTGGATTCGATTTTTGTAATCGTCCAAGCCGATCATAAAGGGCAGCCAGCCATCAGCATACGTCCCCACGAGCTTAGCCATTCTGTGCCCCGCACCACCAATGTATATAGGGGGCCTACCTTTTAATGGTGGAAGTTCAAACACTGCGTCTCTTAGGGTCCAGAATTTTCCGTTAAAGTTTAGTAGTTCGTCTCTTTTCGCGTTCCAGCAGAGGCGAATAATCTGTAAAGCCTCCTCAAGCCTGCTCACTATCTTCTCATACTTTAGACCGTAGGGCTCAACGTTCTCCTTTTCTCCGGCCCCTATTCCAAGTATGCACCTGCCATTGGTGATATGCTCCAGGGTTGCAAAACTCTGGGCGAGCATCGCGGGATGATGCCTAATCGGCTCAGTTACACTGGAACCAATGATGAGTTTACTCGTTGTTGAGGCGGCAAGAGCGATTGATAGAGTTGTTTCAAAGAAGACATGGGGGCTTAAATTAGCTAAAACACCAACAGTTTCTGGAGTCCAAATGCTCTGAGGATACCACCCCATAAGATGGTCTGGAAACCAAATGGAGTCATATCCTCTCTCCTCAAGCCTCTTAGCCTGCTCCGGGATGCGATCTATAGGAGGAAAAGTAGGACCAACAGTACCTATCTTCAACATTTTGCTACCTCCATTTTATCATGTTTAAGCCTGTGTCAACTATAGAAAAATCTTATAATAGTTAAACTTTTTGTCAGAAAGTTTTAAAATCAAGTTTTCTTTACTTCTTCCCAAAAAACAGGTTGTAACAATTTTCTAGCACTCTTTACTGAACTCTTTTAACTTGTGCTGGTTATGGAAAGGAGGGCTTCAGAATAATCGAGGTTAAAAACTGGCACAGTATGCCGACAGAAGAAGTTATGAGGCTTTTGGAAACCAGTCCTGAAGGTTTAACCAGAGAGGAGGCTGCTAAACGGCAGGAAATATACGGACCGAACAAGATCAAGGAAGTAAAAAAGTTATCTCCTCTTAGACTGTTTTTCAGACAGTTCCAGAACGCCATAAACTATATTCTGATTATCGCTGCAGTAATCTCGATTGTTGCGGAGAGTCTGCTCGACGCCGCAGTAATCCTTCTGTTAGTCTTTTTAAACGCTGTTCTGGGATTTGTTCAGGAATACCGCTCCGAGAGGGCTCTGGAGGCTCTAAAAGAATTATCCGCACCCCAAACTATTGTGATAAGGGATGGAATGGAGCGAAAAATCAGTACCGATGAACTTGTTCTTGGAGATATAGTGGTTCTTAACACAGGAGACAGAGTACCCGCAGACATGCGCCTCTATAGCTCAGTAAGGATGCGGGCGGAGGAAGCCATGCTCACTGGTGAACCGGGTTCTGAGGAGAAGGTCACCGGAGAACTGCCTGAAGACACACCTCTGGTGGATAGGTTGAACATGGTCTATTCTGGAACCAGCATCACTGGGGGAAGGGGCTCCGGTGTCGTTGTGGCTACTGGAATGAACACCGAGATAGGTAAGATCGCCAGAGAAATCTCAGAAACTGGTGTAGAAAAAACTCCGCTTCAGAGAAAAATATCCGGTCTGGCAATTTACCTTGCAATTATTGCCCTAATATTAGCGAGCAGTGAGGGGGTTCTGGCATTTCTAAGGGGGTTGCCACTGTTTGATGTTCTTTTGTTCGCGTTATCCTCAGCTATTGCAAGTATTCCTGAAGGACTCATAGCCGTTATCACCATAGTACTGGTGGTCGGCGTTAGAAAAATGGCCAGGAGGAACGCCATCATCCGCGAACTACAAGCTGTGGAGACTCTGGGCTCCGCCACCGTTATATGCACCGACAAGACCGGGACTCTCACAAAAAACCAGATGACTGTACGCGCCCTATACCTGAATGGAGAAACCATAGAGGTCACCGGAGAAGGATACGAACCCCTAGGAGAATTCAGAAAGGACGGAGCGATCGTGGATCCCAAAGATAACCATCATCTCCGACTATTTCTTAAAGCTATGGCGCTGTGCAACGACGCCCACCTGGTTTCTGAGAATGGTCGATACTCTATATTCGGAGACCCTACCGAAGGGGCTCTTGTTGTGGCTGCTGCCAAGGGAGGAATCCACAAAGAGGTGGAAGAGAAGGAAACCCCTCGCATAGATGAGATTCCTTTTGAATCAGAACTGGCCTGTATGACCACCGTTCACGAATTCACCGGCGAAGAAAAATACATCTATGCTAAGGGCTCTCCCGAACGCATGATCAGCCTATGCAACGAGATCTACACCAACGGCGAAGTTATAGAAATAACCGACAAACTCCGAAGACAGGTTCTGGATGTAAGCCACGAACTAGCATCCAAAGGTTATCGGGTTCTAGGAGTTTCATACAGAGTCGTAGGAACCTCAAAATACCGCTTATCTCGGGAGGACTGCGGCAGAGACCTAGTTTTCTTGGGACTGGTGGGGATGGTTGATCCTCCGAGGAAAGAGGCTATAGAGGCGGTTGAAAAGTGTAAAGGTGCCGGGATTAAGGTGGTTATGATTACCGGTGATCACAGAGAGACCGCAAGAGCCATAGCTGAAGAGGTGGGGATAATGACCGAGAAGGACTTGATTCTGGAGGGAAGGGAACTTGACGCTATTCCCGAGAAGGAGTTCGAAAAAATAGTGGAATCAGTGAAGGTTTTCGCCCGAACCGAACCCCGCCACAAGCTGAGAATCGTGGGAGCCCTAAAAAACAAGGGTCACATAGTAGCGATGACCGGGGACGGGGTTAACGATGCTCCCGCCCTGAAGGAGGCGAATATAGGCATCGCTATGGGTGTAACTGGTACTCAGATTGCTAGGGAGACCTCGGACATGGTTTTGGCTGATGACAATTTCGCCTCTATAGTCGGGGCGGTCGAAGAGGGGCGTACGTCTTTTAATAATCTGAGGAGAGTGGTTTTATATTTGTTATCAACCAACTTTGCAGAGGACATACTATTACTTTCCACTCTTCTTCTGGGCTTTCCACTACCCTTTCTACCTCTTCAAATTTTGTGGATTAACTTGGTTACTGGTGGGATATGTGACAAGACTCTGGCGGTTGAGCCCCAATTTCGGGATGTTCTTAAGGATCCCCCCAGACCTCCCAAGGAGAGGATTATTTCTAGGGGTATGCTTTACCAGTTTGCATTCCTCGCACCGATTATAGCCTTCGGAACTCTGTTTGTCTACTTTTTTTCAATTCAGTCTTTGGGGCCGTTAGGGGTTCTTTTTGAGGGTTATAAGGAGCCTCGGACTATGGCTTTCTGCACCGTTATTTTCTTTGAGCTTTTCAACGCTTTGAATGTTAGGTCACGTGAATATTCTCTTTTTAGAGTCGGAGTTTTCTCAAACAGGTACCTAGTTTTTGGGTTAGTTATTTCATTCGTGTTGAACATCTCTATTGTTTATGTTCCGCTCTTCCAACAGCTCTTTGAAATTGTGCCCTTGACTCTTTACGACTGGCTAATAGTGACTCTGGTCAGCAGCACCATTTTCATAGCGGAAGAGATAAGGAAGGCGGTAGCACCCAAGCTATTCAGCAGATAAAACAGATGCCCGCCTAAAAAAATTAGTGAATGCTATTCCCTAATTTTGGGCTAAATTTTTATGAAGTCACCATTTTTGTTTTTTCAAATGTATTTTTAATTTATTTAAAGAATGTTTTTATGGAGAATCTTTCTATGCTAAATTTTATAAGGAGTTTGTATAATGTTTTAAGCGGTTTTATACCATGTTTGAGGTGATGTCGTGTATAGGAGAATAATGGTAGGTGTCGATGGTTCTGATTACTCTGATAAGGCTGTTGATCACGCTATCGAACTTTGTAAAAGCATGGGGGCTGAGCTCATAGCGATTAGCGTGGTTAATATGGATGCTGTGGCATGCATAGAAGAAACGGATAGAGATGTTTACTGCAAGATTCAAGATAATCTTAAAAATCGGGCTAATGACCTTCTCAACACAGTTGAAAAAAAGGCGATTAAAGAAAATGTGCTTATTAAGAAGATAATTCAGGTAGGCGACATTGCAGAGGTCATGGTGGAACAAGCAAAAAGAGAAAAGGCAGACCTCATTGTAGTAGGAACTAAAGGACTCCTCGGTGTTAAAAGGGTAGTTCTGGGAAGTCATGCCGAAAAAATTGTGAGATGGGCTAGCGTGCCAGTTCTCGTTGTACGCTAAACATTTTTTAATTCCCCAAATACAAATTCCTTTTTCTTAAAAATTCGACTTATTATTGTAAACGGTACTGAAGAGACTTTAGTTAGTAGTAATATGGAATAAGCGGGTTTTTCTCCTTCGCTTTTTTAATCTCGTACTTGAGTCCCGCTCGTAGACATTATTTTAAATCTCGAAAATTTATTTTCAAAAAACCTTATTCAACACAAAAACTGTGAAGTTACTACATTCTATTATTTGGGATTTTTAAAAAAATAACTCGGTTTCTTAGGAAATTTTTAAAATAACAGGTTTATATATTATCATAAATATACCATTTTTAAATTCATAAGAGTTGAATAATGGTATGGGAAAGCGATTAAACATTTTCATCGAAACTCTAATAGTTGCTTTTATCGCAACAGGTATCGTAGCGTATTTCACCCTAGGATATTCTGAGATTTTAGATACTCTTTGGATTTACATTTATGGACCCTTGATTAATTTTCTCAAAAATTGGCAACTGGTTTATCAAATCATCTTCCTTATCGGGATTGTCTTTGTGGTGTTCAGCGATGGGTTAATTATCCCACTGGCGTTCTATCATTACTTTAAAACTCGAAAAATGGAAGAGAAAATTAAGTTCTGGGCTCCTATCACAATTTTGATACCCGCGTTTAATGAAGAGGTCAACCTAGCCCGTACTATTGAATCTGTTCATGCTGCCAGATACAAGGGAGATAAAGAGATTATCGTCATTAACGACGGGAGCACGGACAAAACACAGGAGATTGCAGAGAGATACGTGGAAAAGGGTATGATAGAATTAATTAATCGAAAGAATGGGGGAAAAACCGCAGCCATTAATACGGGCTTGGTTTCGGCGCGCGGAGAAATCATAGTGGTGATTGATGGGGACGGCGTAATTAAAGAGAACGCCCTGGAAGAAATTGTAAAAAAATTTCAGCGTCCCGAAGTTGGAGCAGTGGCGGGGAATATCAAAGTTGGAAATAGATACAATATTGTGACAAAGATTCAACACTTAGAATATTTACGAGATATCAATATTCCGCGAAGAGCCTTCAACATATTAAGAACTGTCATGGTTGTTCCTGGACCTTTAGGGGCATTTCGCCACGATGTTCTACATTCCGTTGGGGAGTATGACAGGGATACCAAGACGGAGGATTTTGACTTAACCGTGAAAATGTTAAAATCTAAACGTCCCGAAATAGAAGTTTCTCAAACTGCAATAGCTTGGACTGAATCACCTACAACTTGGAGGGGGCTATTTAAGCAAAGGATGCGCTGGTACGGAGGAATGCTACAGACTTTGAGAAAGCATAGTGATGCGACCACTTTCAGTTTAACAAAATATGGAAATTTGGGGCGATTCGGAGGCTGGTATACCTTTGTCTCGTTGACCTTTGTTCCTATATTAGAGTTATTCGTTTTCGCAGCGTTAATTGCATACTTAGCTATGATAGCTCTTGGCCTATCTGTTTCGCTTCCTTCACTTTTAATTTCGTTCTTTTCATTCATTGGAATTGAAATGGTTCTCACTTTTGTTGCCCTTGCAATGGAGAGAGAGAATTTGCTCAACGCTCTATGGGCACCTTTTTTCTTATTCCCTTACCGCCAGTTTCTGAACGTGATAAAGATACTGGCTTTATTTAGGGTACACATATTCAAGAAGCCCATAAAATGGGATAAGGTTGAAAGAAAAGGACTACCTCCTAAAAACTTATTGGAGGCGAGTAAATCATGAGCAAAATAACTCAGGAATCAAAAGAATCTGAACTAGGCGATACTTTAGCTAATTTAGATGTAACAGCAATTGACGGCGTAGGTGAAAAAATTGCTTCCAAGTTTAAAAAGGCTGGTGTTAACACGGTAGAGGATTTAATGAAGTGTAATCCCTTCGTGGTTAATACAAGAGTCAAAATCCCTATCCATAAAACTATGGAATACAAGAATAAAGCGGCGATAGCACTACGATTGAGATTCGACCAAGAAATCATTGATACTCTCTTACAAAAGGAATATTCCATTCAAAAGGCAATGGAAGAAAAACCAGAAGTTTTGAAGAAAATAACCGGGCAAGACATGGATCGAGTTGTAGCCTTTTTAGATAAACTCTCACAATTATCGATGGTCGTAGACACGGATATTTGTCGGAATAAAACGGTAAATATTCTTCATAAAGCTAAAGTCGTGTCAGAAAAACCAAAACTGGAATTACCAGTAGAAGAGGAACGCGAGAGATTTAGAAAATTCTTAGAAAACACCGAAATAGCTTTACTACTCGAACGAATGTTGGAAGGGTATATCAATGAGATAACCCCACATTGGATAATTAACACAAAGTTGGGATACGGATATCCCGAAGCAGAGGAAATTATTAACCCCAATAATGAAGTAACATACAAAGTTTTACATGACCTATATAATGTTGGCATTTTAATACGACATTTCTATGACAAGATTTCGAGATGCCCAAATTGTAACTACATTACTTTATCGTTGAGATTCTCCTGCGTACGCTGTGGAAGTAGAAATCTTATAAGAGACGAAATTATTGAGCATTATGCCTGCGCTCATGTGGACTTATCAAGAAGATTCGAAACACCCGACGGACAGTTGATTTGCCCAAAATGCACTAAAGAATTAAAACAACTTGGTTTAGACTATTCTAAACCGGGCATCATGTATGAATGCTGTGATTGTGGAGATGTCACGGGAAGTCCGTATCAAAAATTATTATGCCTGAACTGCGATACTCTCATAAAAAAGGAAGAAGGTATACTCGACGATGTCTGGTACTTCGCTCTCAATAACGAAAAGAAATACTTAATAATCGAACTACTAAATCCCAAACGAACACTTACGAGTCTCATATATAACAAAGAGTTTAACGTCGAAACAAGTAAAGTAGTAAATGGAAAACTCCAAGGAAAATCAGGAGTACTCCACTTCTATGACATCTATGCCGAGAGAGACTCCGACCATTTACTAATCGAGTTCGTCACTGATGAGAATATAGTAGAGATAAACTCGGTCTATGACACAATCGCCAAAGCCCAAGACGTAGAAGCCAACATCGTCGCAATCCTCGCATTTCCTAAAGCAAGTATCGAAGCCAAAAAATTCGCGAAATTCCACAACGTATCCGTCTTAGAGGGAGAAAACCTAGCAAACATCATCCCACTCTTCGAAAAACAACTCAACAACATACTAAAACTCAAATTCAAACCATAAAATTAATCGAAGAATCTTCCAACATACCCTAAACTCGGAAAGGGTTGAGGTTCTACACCATAATATTAGTAGTTGGAAGTGTGGAGAGTACCAGTCCCCGTTTATGATTTCCTTTTTATTGATGAACAAGCCCTATTATTCTCTTTCCTTTTTTCGCTATTAGACTCTACGCATTTCATCTCCAACTCTTAGAGGAATGGGGCTTTCTTTTTCTGTTAATAACTATCTTCTTATTTTTCCTTTTTTCTTCTATGCTGGTTTTCTTATTTGTAATATCTTTTTAACAGTCTGCAAATTACTAAATCTATCCATAAATTGAGGTCTTTATCTGACTTGTTCTTCAGCAAGTTTAATTCCCAAAGTCCGTTTTCTTTTTGGCTATTGATTAACCATTTAAGCGCTTTGTCAATCTGCGTTTCGTTTCTTGTGAATTCTAATAATGAAAGGGAATCAAGTGCGGATAATAAATCTGTAAACCAGAAGGGAAATGTGAATTTGGTCCAATAACTAGGGTTTCCCCGGTCTGGATAATTATCGGATTTAAATAAATGTGACATTAAAAGCTCTCCTGCAGTCTTTGCTTCTTTTGACTTCCGATATTTTTCATGAGCTGCAAACGCTCGTAGTACTACACCAGTTGCTAAATGAGAGAAGGGTTTTGATGCCTCTGGTTTTATTGTATCATCATCCATAGTTTCTATGTCCAGTTTTGCACCAATTGTCCTTAATGGTATAGCCCAGCCTCCATCGTTTTGGCGAATAGAAATAAGCCATTTAAACCCTTTTTCTATGCGGGGATCATTGTCGTAACCTGCTTTGATTAAAAGTTCCATTATTCCCGCGGTGTAATTTGGAGTGTATTGGTTCCCATAAATACCTCTAAAGTCTCCTTCTTCCGTCTGAAAACTGAACAGGAAGTCGGCAGCCCTTTTTATCGCAGAATGTTCTCTAGTGAAACCGTATTTTTCTACTAGCTGACCTAGGATTCGGTAAGTCTCAAGCTGATTATAATTTTGTTCTGAACGGACACGTGCTTTGCCGCCAGGATATTTCCAAGCACCATTATCCAATTGTTTACTAATAATTTTTATTACGATTGGTAAGTTCCATAAATTTTGTATAGGCGTATCCCTTTCGGATAATAAATCGCGTCTCACAAAAAACAGTAGGGCTTTATTTTCTGAACTGACGAGACGAGGTAATGGATTATATCGCAATTGTTTCAACCAATCAACCATTTTTTTCATTTCCCCTAGTTTAGCAGTTTGTAACATCTGTTCATTATGCAAAAAATTCTTATGGATAAATATGTTTCCAAAAAGTTCATGTTTTGTGTATTACTCTTATTTGTGAATCTGCTTTATGTTTTATTGGAAAATATTAATAAATAGGCACTACTTATGCTTAAACAGAAGGAGCAAAAAATAATCACAAAATTGGAGGCAGGGTGCCAATGCGCAAAATTGGATTAAACATCAGAATGTTTCTAGTAATGGCACTAATGTTCTCGATTCTCTTCGGATTGTTCGCGGGCATATCCTATCTCTTGGGTTACTTCCAACCATACATATACGTACTAATGGCCTTAGGTATCATGGCGATACAGTACGTCTCTGGACCAAAAATTGTTGAGTGGACAATGAAAGTGAAATACGTGACTCCCTACGAGGAACCTCGGCTCCACAGCATAGTAGACGGCTTAGTATCAAAGCTGGGAATAAGCAAACCCAAAGTCGGAGTATCCGATGTAAAGATTCCCAACGCCTTCGCATTTGGAAGATGGAAAGGGGACGCCCGAGTCGTGGTCACCAAACCACTACTAGAAAAGTTTGACGACGGCGAATTGGAAGCAGTGCTCGGACACGAACTCTCACATGTGGTCAACCGCGACATGATCATATTAACCCTTGTCAGCGTTGTGCCCCTAATATGCTACTACATCTTCATTAGCCTAGTGTGGGGTGGAGGTATGGGAACCGGAGGAGATAGAAACGGAGGTTATGCTGCAATAATCGGACTTGGAGCGTTCGCCATGTACCTGGTGACCAATCTGTTGGTACTCTACATTAGCCGGGCGAGAGAATACTACGCAGATGCGGGCAGTGCAGAACTGACCCAGGAACCATACAATCTAGCCTCAGGACTCTACAAGCTGATACTGGCCAGTAAGGACATAGAAGAAAAGGAACTTCATAGCGTTGAAGGAATAAGAGCTTTCTTCGCCACCGACCCCACTAAAGCTAGTAGCGAAGTCAGAATGCTCATAGAAGCCGACCTAAACAGAGACGGAAAACTAGACTCCTACGAAGTGAAACAATTCGCAGAAAAAGAAAAAGTAAAAATAGGAAGGTTCTCGGGCCTAGCAGAAATATTCTCCACGCATCCGAATCCTGTTAAGAGAATCATAAAACTCGGCGAAATGTATTAAGATAACACCAAAACATAAGCAAAATCGGGGTGAGGATAGAGTTCTCATCCTCCTCCTCAAAAAATAGTTGGTTCTGTTTCGAGAATATGCTTATTTTAAGTCTTTGAGTATTTCCTCTTTAAATATTGGAACTTTTATTTTTCTTGTGTTTTATCCGTAATGATTCTTTCCACGCATTTCATGGCGGATTCAGCTGCGGAATTCATTCCCACGCCCCTCCCTCGATAAGTGTCTCCTGCGAAGTATAGTCCTTCTATTCCCGGTGCTTTTGCGTCTGGTTTGTGTTTTCCGACCATTCCCGGCTTTCTGGCTATGCCGTCTATTCCGATATATCTCGCCGGAAGCGTCCACTCAATATGGTTTTCGAAGCCGGGGAATATGTGGTCTAAATCGTCCCAGAGAACATCCAGTCCCTCTCTTACCCACCACTTATCAAGAGCATTCTCGGGCTGGCAGGGGCAACCCATAGATAACAGGAATTTTCCTTCGGGGGCCGTTTCCGGGTCAAAGTTTGAGGGCGCATAACACTGGAGTGGGAGACCAGATTGGGGAAGGCTCAGGGAGACACGGTACTTCCTATCATCCCAGAGAGCCTCATCTAGGCCCAAAATGTATCCGATTGCGGCGGTGGTCTCTCCGGATAAATTGTTTATCTTACTTATGAACCACGAGGGAAACTCTTCCGACGGTAGTATACTCTCCAGACCCCAAATAGGAACAGCGCACACTACAGTATTAGTACTCAAAAACTCGTTTTCATTAACCAGCCACGCTTCAAAGTTTTTGGGAGCATCTTCAACAGCCTGCTCCAAAGCCACACCCATAACTTTCCCATCTTCAATTACAACTTCGTCTATACTCGTCCCTGTGAAGACCATACCACCCTTTTCCCTGATCACCTCGACCATTGGTTTAACCAGATTTATGCTTCCCCCTTTGGGAAATCCCGCGGTGAGAAGGGTTTTTTTCACTTCCAAGTTCTTCTTCATCTCATAGATTACTTCACTTGCCGCCATCTCCTCCCAGTCTGTGAGAGTTGTAATCATCATTCCCAGATAACTAAAAAAGTCTTGGACATCCTGATTATCGGTTATGCCTTCCACCCATTCCCGAAGAGAGGTATCGTCCAGGTTGTCAATATCCTGGTAGCTTATTTCAAAAAGAACCTTGACCAACTTCTTGAAGCTCTCATTATCAGAGGGGCTGATTTTCCTATATTGCGAAATGTCTTGCCATTTATCATCTGCCCAAACGTTTACCCCCTCAGACCAAGCTGCCAGCTCAAACCTTTTACCGATTTTCGATAGTAGCTCCGACACGGAGCTAACGTCTCCCCGCGACAGGGCATGTAGACCGGTATCAATGGTGAAGCCTCTAAAACTCATGGTGGTGGCTCGGCCTCCAATGTAAGGAAGCCTTTCAAAAACGGCAACCCTAAAACCCTTAGAAGCCAGAAGAGACGCGCATCCCAGACCAGCAATGCCTGCACCAATAACCACGATGTCAAAGTCGTAATCCATCATAAAATTAACCCCATACAATTCTCGCGAATTCTCTCGAAGTTTAATTGAACATCATTTGCTATAATTTAAACTTTATTCCTTCCTAACTGTTTTTATGAGCGCCAGAGTCAAAGATTGACACGAAGAAACCTCTCCAATTAAATGTAATCCCCCCTGCAAAGAGGGTTTCAAAGGAAAAAAAGAAAAACCATGAGAGATAATTATAATTCTTATTCCATTTCTAGGAGATGATTTGAGATGGGAAGTTACACGGACATAGTTTTTGAGAAGAAACCACCAATCGGTTGGGTGACTCTCAATAGACCGGACAAGCTTAACTCTATAAGCCTCAAGATGATGGAGGAGCTTAGCGACGTTATGAGTGCCCTCTGGGATGACGAGAAGATTAGAGTTCTAGTGATCACGGGGGCTGGGGATAAAGCTTTCTGCGCCGGGGCTGACATCACCATGTTTCAGGGACAAAAACCAAACAGCATGTTTCACACCATACGGAAAATAGTTGAAGTTACCCAAAAGATAGAGAAATTTCCAAAACCAGTAATTGCAGCCATCAACGGCTTCGCCTTAGGCGGAGGATGTGAAATAGCCATATCCTGTGATTTTAGAATAGCAAGCGACAAGGCAGCGTTCGGACAGCCTGAGATACGATTAGGACTAATACCCGGAGCCGGAGGAACACAGAGACTCTCAAAACTCATAGGTCTAGGGAGAGCTAAGGAACTCTGCATGCTTGGCGACCGCATTCCAGCCGACGAAGCCTACCGCGTCGGACTAGTGAACAAAGTGGTTCCCGCAGACAAATTCCATGAGGAAGTTCAAAACTTCGCCACAAGACTAGCCGAGGGACCCCCAGTTGCGCTCAAGATGGCTAAGTACGCCTGCAACTTTGGAACCCAGGTATCACTGGACGTAGGATTAGTGCTGGAGTCCGGTGTATTCGGAGTTCTTTTCGGAACCGAGGATATGGTAGAGGGCACATCCGCCTTTCTAGAAAAGAGAAAGGCCAAGTTCGCCGGTAAATAGCAATCCTCCATTTCTTCTTTTTTTAAAAATCGTTTAAAAAGGTTCTATGCACGAAATTTGAAGCTAGAACCACGTACAGGTTTTAAACCTCATTTTTGGATTGGATTATTAAAGGATGAAGTTTAAGGGGGCTTTTTATTTTTCCTCCTCGGCAAGCTTCGTAAACAACTCTTTCATGTGGGGTGTTAACTTTTCAGGGGTTCTAAGAATAACTCTCACGTATTCATCCCCCCTTCCCTGTCCTGATATGTCGGGAACCCCTTTACCTTTTAATTTGAATAACGTATGGCTCTGTGTGCCTGGAGGTATTTTGAGTTCAGCTTTACTGTTTATCGTCGGCACCTCGATTTTTGCGCCGAGTGCGGCCTGTGAGAAGGTAATAGGCACCTCTGTGAGTAGGTGGTTTCCCTCTCGTTCGAAAATGGGGTGCGGTTTGACATGGATTACCACGTACAGGTCGCCTGGGGGGCCTCCCCTTATTCCCGGCTCTCCCTCGCCTGCTATTCTCATGCGTGTGCCGGTGTCAACTCCCGGGGGTATTTTGACGTCTATTTTGCTTTTAACCTGAACCCTGCCTGAGCCTTTGCACTCATGGCATGGGTACTCAATTAGCTCTCCTCTTCCTCCGCACCTCGGGCAGGTCGTAATCTGTACGAATCTTGTGGTTCCTGTTTCTCTCACCTGCTGCATTTGCCCTGTGCCTTTGCATTGTGAGCATTTTGTTGCTTTTTTGCCGGGTTCTATCCCGGTACCCTTACAAACATCACATTCCTTCGCGTGGGGAACGTTTATCTCTGTTTCTAGTCCCGACACCGCTTGTTCCAAGGTTATTTCCATGTCAAATCTCAGGTCGTCTCCCGGTATAGGCTGTCTCTCCCAAGACTCCCTGCTAGGTCTGCCTCTGCGTCCGCCGCGTCCAAATAGAGTATCGAAGATACTGTCGAAGCCTCCGAATCCGAATCCGAAGTCTCTGAAGATGCTGTCGAAGTCAATGTTTCGGAATATGTCCTCCTGTGTGTATCTTCCGCTTATTCCCGCGTGTCCGAACATGTCGTACTGCTGTCGTTTATCGTCATCCGAAAGTACGCCGTAGGCTTCTGAAAGCTCCTTGAATTTCTCCTCCGCATCCGGTGATTTGTTACGGTCCGGGTGATACTGCATAGCCAGTTTGCGATAGGCGCTTTTTATCTCATCCTTTGTGGCATCCTTAGAAACGCCGAGTACATCATAATAGTCTCTTTTAGACATATGTGTTCCCCATAAAGACTGTTTTTATAAAAAAATATGAATGATAAGAATAAAAAAATTTTGGATATGGTTAAGTTCTACTTTTTCTCCTCGTCAACAACTCTGTAGTCTGCGTCAACCACTTTCTCTTTCTTACCTTCTCCAGAGGTGCTTCCTGCATAACTCGCTCCTGCTTCTGATGCTCTAGTGTCTCTCTCATATGCTTGTTTTGCCTGCTGTTGATATGCTGTCTGTTGGTATACCGCTGTGCTTACTTCTTGTAGAACGTTTTTCAGAGCCTCAATTTTGTTCCTGATCGGATCTATGTCCTTTCCTTTCATCGCATCCTGTAACTCTTTTACTGCCTTTTCTAGTCTGCCTTTCTGATCTGAGGTTATTTTGCTACCCAAGTCCTTTATGGTCTTATTAGTCGTGTATATCAGTGAATCCGCTTCGTTTCTAGTCTCCGCCTCTTCCCTCTTCTTGCGATCCATATCCGCAAACTGCTCAGCTTCTCTTATCATGCGTTCCTTATCTCTGTCGGCGAGTTTGGTTGAAGCGGTTATGGTTATTCTTTGCTCATTTCCCGTAGCCAAATCCTTAGCGGACACATTCAGTATACCGTTCGCATCTATATCGAAGGTAACCTCGATTTGCGGCACTCCTCTAGGCGCTGGTGGGATACCGTGGAGATTAAACATTCCCAGCGAAACGTTGTCGGCAGCCATTGGCCGCTCTCCCTGAATAACGTGAATTGTGACTGTCGTCTGAAAGTCTGAAGCTGTTGAGAATATCTGACTTCTCTTGGTTGGAATGGTGGTGTTTCTCTCAATTATTTTGGTTGCGACTCCTCCCAGTGTTTCTACTCCAAGGGTTAGAGGAGTTACGTCGAGTAGCAGAATATCAGTTACCTCGCCCGCAAGTACACCACCCTGGATGGCGGCTCCCATAGCCACACACTCCATGGGATCTACTCCTCTCTCTGCGGGCTTACCCATAATCTCCTGCACGAATTTTTGGACTATGGGCATTCTGGTTGGTCCGCCGACAAGGATGATTCTGGCGATATCCTTAGGAGTGAGTTTGGCATCGGCGAGAGCTTGCTGCATTGGTCCTCGACAGCGTTCAATAATGGGAGTAACCAGTTCCTCCAATTTGGCTCTCGTCAGGGTGGTACTCAGGTTCTTGGGGCCGCTCTTGTCCGAGGCTATGAATGGAAGATTTATGTTCGCTGTTAACGTGGTTGAGAGTTCTATCTTTGCGGTTTCGGCCGCTTCTCTTAGTCTCTGCATAGCTGTCGGGTCTTTATGCAGATCGATTCCAGTGTTCTTTTTGAACTCCCCCGCTAGATAGTCGACGAGTACGTTGTCCATGTCCGTGCCGCCGAGCTGGGTGTTTCCGCTGGTGGATTTTACCTCGAAAACACCTCCACCGAACTCCATTATGGTAACGTCGAGTGTGCCTCCGCCGAAGTCAAAAACCATTATTTTCATCTCTTTCTCAGCTTTGTCTAAACCGTAAGCCAAGGAAGCCGCTGTGGGTTCGTTTATGATTCTCACGACATCTAAGCCAGCGATGGTACCCGCGTCCTTAGTCGCCTGCCTCTGATTGTCGTTAAAGTATGCAGGAACAGTGATTACGGCTTTGTTTATCTTTTCTCCCAGGAAGGCTTCTGCATCCTTCTTTATCTTCTGGAGGAGGAACGCTGAGATCTGTTGAGGTGTGTACTCCTTGCCTCTAATTTTCACCTTGTAGTCGGTGCCCATCTTTCTCTTAATCGCCATGACTGTTCCTTCGGGGTTTGTAACCGCTTGTCGTCTTGCTGGTTCACCTACAATGAGGGTTCCATCCTCTGTAAATGCTACGAACGAGGGAAACGCTTTTCCGTAAAGTGAGGTCCCTTCAGCGCTTGGTATTATTACTGGTCTGCCGGCCTCCATAACTGCGGCTGCAGAGTTACTTGTACCCAAATCTATACCGATTATTTTTTCCTTTTTGCTTTCTTTCGACATTTTTTAACGCCTCCCATATTGTTAATTTTTATTAATTTCATTAAGGTTAGCATCAACCTCGGTACGGTTTTTCGCGACTTTAACGGTGCTCGGTCTAACTACCCTACCGTTAAGCATGAAGCCTTTTCTCACTTCTTCAATCACGGTGTTGTTAGGGTGGTCGTCTGTTTGAACCATGAGAGAAGCCTCATGCAGCTCCGGGTTGAAGGTTTTCCCCAAAGCCTCGATCTCGCATAAACCCTCCTCACAGAGAAGTTTCTGGAATTTATTGAAAACCATCTCCACTCCCTCCACCAAAATATCTTTCTCTTCAGCATCTTTTCCGTTCTTGATTGCGAGTTCGAGTTCATCCAGAACCACCAAGAGCCTGGTGATCAGTCGCATTTTCTCCCGGTTTACTATCTCCCCCTTCTCCTTTTCCATCCTCTTCCTGTAGTTTTCGAAATCAGCCTGTAGATACTTCAACCTATTTAGATAATCCTCTGCTCTTTTCTTCTCTTCTTCCAAGGATTTCTCCAGCAGTTCCATCTCTTTGGCTTTATCCTTGATTTCCTTCTTACTTTTCTTATCCTTGGATTCCCTTATATTCTCCTTCTCGGACTCGGACATAAAGATTCACCCAAAACAGCCTCTTTATACATAACTTTCGTGTAATATGAATGGTCGCCTTAACGGCTGGATTTTTCCTCCTTTTCCTCTATTGTCTTTAACCCTTTCTCCTTCAAGCCCTTGATAACTTGCTCAACAGTGCTTTCCCTCATGTCGAGTTGCTCCGATATTATCTCACAGGAGACTTTCTTCTGATCCAAGATTCTATACATTACTCTCCGTTCCTGCCTAGTCATATTCCCCATCGAGAGGCACGCCTCCCTCATAGCTAGGTTCCTGATGTAGAGCAACTTTGCACGTTCTTTCTCCAGCAAATCAGCCTCATTCTCAATATCAGAAATAAGAATATTTAACTCGTCCAGCTTTTCACCCTTCTCCTTAGAAGCACTTATTTTATGCAGCCGTTTTTCAAGATCCCCCAGAGTAGTCTTATCTTCAACCCACTCTTCAGGATTATCAAAACACTTCAGTGACTCCATATACAGGTTTGGGGCGAAATCTATCCTCAAAGAATAGAACTTTTTAATTGAATACTTTTTCCTCTTCGGGCCAGCAGGGCTCTCTTCCTCAACGTTCTCAATCATACCCCCCATCTCCATGTTCTTAAGGTGCTTATTCACATTCTGCTGCCCGAGTTTTAGCTCCTTCGCCAACTGTAAAGCATAAGCGGGCTCTTCACTTAGTTTCTGAATAATCTTTCTCTTAACCGGATTATCAAGAACCGACATAACCGTTTCCAATTCTTCTTGGTTACATTTAACCATAATTCTCACCACAATTCTATTCGGTAAAAGGAGGTTAATAGGGGGACTTATCTAATCCCTTACTCCTCCTTTATTTTGACTTTAACTGGCTTTTCCTCTGGAGTAGGCTCTTTCTTGGGAACCTTTAGTGTAAGAACTCCCTTTTTCATATCTGCTTCTGCCTTTTCCGGAATAACCTCCTCCGGGAAGACGATTCTTCTCCTGAAGGACGCGTAGGACCTCTCCCTGTGTAGATAGTTCTTGTCCTTCTCCTCTTTCTCCTCCTTTGCTTCGCCGCTGATATCTAAACTATCCTTCGTCAGTTTAATGTCTACTTGGTCCTTTGAAAGTCCAGGGAGTTCCGCTGTAACCGTGTAGCTTTCGCCACTGTCTTCTAGGTCCAACCTTGGATAACGTACTTCTGGTCTGAATTCCGTGGGGCGTCTTGAGGGTATTATTTGTTCCCATGGCTTCATGAGAGCCTCAAAACTTCTACTAAAGTCATCGAATATGTCTTCAAACGGGCGGAAAACTTCTGTTCTCTTTCCAGTGGGTTCAATTTCAGTAGGTTCTTTTTTATCTTTGGTCCTTTTCACTCCTAATACCTCCAGTATACAACTTAATTTATTATACAATTTCTGGTTGTAAACTTCCAGTAATAATATTTAAATGTTTTGGTCGACAAACCAATTACCGGTAGGCACAAAACAGAAGAGCTCAAAACAACCAATAAAATCAATTCACCAAAACATAAACTCAAAAATTAAAAAACACCTACAATAAATCAAAAAACTCAATAAAACACCAAAAATAGGTTATGACCAAAAAACGTTAGGCTATATGAAATAAGAGTTTCAATAAGAAGAAATTCTTTCTCCATATTTTTTTATTCGAAATTCTGCAAATACCAATAGGTTTTGAATATTTTTTGTATTGAAATCGCTTTTCTCTTTTAAATGCTAAAATTTCACAAAAATAATTTTTAATAAAAAAAGTAAATAAAGGGAATCCACCTAATCCCTTATTCCTTCTCCTTTATATCGACTTTAACAGGCACTTCTTTGGGAGTAGGCTCCTTCTTAGGCACTTTCAATGTGAGGATACCCTTCTCTATTTCGGCTTCCACCTTGTCAGGGATAACCTCTTCTGGGAAGACAACGTACCTTCTAAATGCTGAATATGAGCGCTCTCTGTATAGATAGTTCTTGTCTTTCTCCTCTTTCTCCTCCTCAACTTCGCCACGGATATCCAATCCGTCTTTCGTCACGTTAAGCTTTACCTTGTCCTTTGAAAGTCCAGGTAGTTCCGCTGTAACCGTATAACTGTCGCCATTATCTACGAGGTCTAATTTTGGGTACCGTGCGATCGGTTCATATTCCTCGAACCATCTTGGAGATACTACTTCATACCATGGTCTCATGAGGTATTCTACGCTTTTCCTGAAGTCTTCGAATATGTCATCGAGTGTGCGTGACACTGGCCGAAGTGTTCCAGTTGTTTTTGGTGTAATTTCAGTTGTTTCTTCGGATTCCTTTTCCGGTTCCTTTACATCACTCATATATTATACCTCCAGTATACATCTTACATTAGTATACAATTTCTGGTTGTCAACTATAAGGCGATATATATAAACCTTTCGGTCAACAACCAGCGGCGATGTAGTTTCGTTCGATTCTGGGGTAAGTTTTTTTGGGTTTGATGCGTTTTTTAACATTCCTTTGTGTGGTGATGTCGTGAGACCCCCAGCTGTGAAGCAACTTTCACCCATGATGCTCATCCTGCGTACAGCGGTTCAAGCATACCTCTCATCCTACAACAACAAACTCTACTCCCAGAAGAGACCCTGCCCGAGGTGCGGCTCAAAAAACGTGGTCAAAAGGGGCACGGAAACCAAGCTCTTCTGCAAACTCATCACAGAAAACGGCTTCAAGGACGTAAAAGTGAGGATCAAACGCCTCCAGTGCAAGGAGTGCAACGCCCAGTTCTACGCCCAAGCCCCCTTCTACCAGAACTGCGTCTACGCCGCCCCCATAGTGGACCTAGGCCTCGCCTTCGCAGCCAACATGCCCTACAACAGGGGAGAAGCGGGCTTCACGGAGCTGGGAATACAGGTAGACCGGGAAACCATAGAACACTACTGCAAACTCTTCTGGGAGAGAGCGGAGGAATACGCCGGCCTCTCCTTCCTGGGCACAAACCTGGCCGTAAACATCCTCAAAATACTCACCGGTGCGGAGAACGTGGAGCAACTCCGAGAAAAGCTCCCAGAAACAGGAAAGGAGATCATCCCAGGGGTAGCAGACGAAACCTACCCCACAAAGAAGGGAGCGAAGAAGAAGCACCGAGAGGAGAACCAGAAGAGGAAGAAGGAGGGAAAGAAACCCTTACCCTACCCAAGGGCTTCACCCTCGCCGCAGCCTACCTGCCCACCCTAAGCATCTTCGCGTCACTGGTGGTACAGGATGTGGACTTCAACTTCTTCCTCGCCCTCCTGCTTATGCAACCCCTCAAGGGAACCGACTACAACATAGTCGACGGGGAACCATCATACAACGGGACCTGCGGCAACCTTAAGCGGTGCACCATACACCGGAGGCGGCGCATCGCGGATAAGGACCCCCAACTCCAAGAGCTTAAGAAGAACGACCTAGCAGCATATCTTGAGAAGTACAAAGCCCTCCACGACCACCTCAAAGAGGATCTCTACAAGGAACTGAAGGAGAAAATAGGAAAGTCCCCTCCAGAAGAGCTGCCCACAAGCACCAACTCCATGGAGGGCGGGAACTGGAGACTAAAGTACCTCCTCGCCACTCTGTACTGGACCTGCTGGGGACTCAGAGGTAGAGCCCTGCTCCTGTGTCTGAGGGACTCGCTTAAAACCTTCTCGGGAGGCAGACCGGTGGAGAACCCGGTGATTCGGATGAACCACTTCAGCTACGGTTTAATCATGACGGCGTAAGCGAGGAGGAGACATGCAGGAAGCAAGGAAAATCCGGAAACAAAACAGGTGAACCCATGTTTAACAAAACCTAAAAAATCGAACGAATCTACATCACCAACAACCAGCCACAACCAACAACGAACACGACAAAACTAAAGCGGCTCCAAGATATACAAATCACTCAAACCCTAAAAACCAAAAAAATAAAAAATATACAGCCACCAGAACAATCTCACTCAAAAAATCATCCATAAAAAATAGGAGTTGAAATAGGGGAAAGAAACATTATTTACTATTCATTTTTTTCAAGCTTTTCCCTCAATTCGGGAATATTCCCTACTTCCAGATCGGCTAAAGGAGTTGAAATCTTCTTCTCACTTACCAGTGCGGTTTTCATCCCTAACTTCTTGGCTGGGGCCAAATCCGATGAAACACTGTCCCCCACCATCATTATAGAAGAGGGCTTCAAATCCAAGGCTTTGCTAATACGCCTGAATGGTTCGGGATCCGGTTTCCCCTTTTCCATTTCGCTCGCGGTAATCAGAGGTTCGAAGAGATTCGAATCTAAGTCCAGTGCCTTAAGAATGTTCAGTGTGCTTTTTCGGCTCAGGTTAGTAAGCATGGCGAGTTTCCACTTTCCCTTCATATGCTCCAGTGTTTTCTTTAGCTCGGGGTCGGGTTTAAGGAACTTTGTAGCGTCCACAGAGTCTATAGCACTGTAAAAATCCTTCCTTGAGATGCCCATTCGGTCAACTATGTCCGAAACTGGGGGTCTCCTGAAACCCTGTCCCCTCAGTTCCTCAACTATCTTCAGAAATTCTTTAAGAATCTCCTCATCGCTCTTTCCCGTCTTTTCTCTGATGAGTTTAAACACCTGCAAACGCCACTCGTTTGCCAGCTCCTTAGAGTTGTAGAGTGTGCCCTCCAAGTCAAAAACCAGAGCCTTTACATCCAACACTAGACACCTCTAAAACCAATAGACTGCTAATTAAAATACCTTGCCCCAATAAACACTCAAAAGCTTTATGGTTAAGCAAATTCCCTACAAAGGAGGGTAATGAAGCACTTTTTCTACATGTTTAGTTGTGGAGAAAGCGCTCCCTGCAATTGGGGATGTGAATTTATCACTTTTCTTTTTTTATGACTTTTGTTTAATGGTTTCTTTGTCTGGGTTTAGCTTTTCTTGGCAGGTTTTGGTGGTTTTTGTTACTTTTGGAAGATTTTATAAGGTTTAATTAGATATTATATCTGATTGTTGAACTTTAAATCGTTGGAGGAATAGTTATGTTCTTGAAACGATTTAATATTGGTATTAGGCTATTGATGATAGTTTTTCTGTTTATTGTTGTGCCGTTAGTTATTGCTTATGTTTTGTCTATACCTTTTATTAACGCGAATTACATCATTAATACCTTCGAGCTTTTGATGGGTCTGTTTCTTCTACTGCCAGGAGTGGTGGCTTTCGCGTTGAGTCAGTGGTGGACCACGTTGCTGTGGGTCTATTACGAGGGATCGGTGGACTATTACTACCTGCTTATGGGTTGGTCGATGAAGGAAGCAGCCATAATAGACACATTGCCGCTTATGGTAGGGTTTTACGTTATAGTATTAATAATAGTTATTTGCTTTGCTGTATGCTTGCTTCGCTAGATAGTGATGTTTTAATACCCAACCCAACCTCTCTTTTTCTTTTCGTCCCTCTTTTTGCGGTCAACATGTGTATCGTTGAGTTAAATTTTTTAAATCCCCTTTCTTCTTCCGGGATTGTTTTCACGATTCAACCTTTTATCGGGATCTGGAATTTTTTTAGTGGGATCTTTTCCTGAAAAGGAGGCTTGCCCTATTTTTAGGCTTCAACCTGACAGGTAAAGCTCAAATTTCCTTTAAGAATCGATACAGTGACAGATTTTTTATTTGCTCGATGGGCTGGAGATTAGGGCTCTTGTGTGTGTATTCGTTTATTTTGACAGCCCTCAGATCCTCATCATGGAAGTGTCTTTAGGATTTAACCAAGCTTGAGACGCTATCCCTCTGACAAACCAATTTTTGCCTGCAAAGCTTTAGAAGAAATCCGGCGGAGGATTTATAGAGAACACATATATTTTGATAATAATTATTAAACAATATCTGCAATCTGCAAAATATAGAAACGGAGAAAAATTATTAAAATAAAAGTAAGAGGAGGAGTTGAAAATTGGCGAGGGCCTATCCTTACGGAAAAGGAATAGTTAAATGGGTTTCAACCGAGTGGTTGATGAATCATCTGGAAGACAAAAACTTGATGATACTGGATACTCAACCTGACATCCACGATTATATTCAAGAGCATATACCTGGCGCGGTCTACATGAGCGAGAAGCTGCTGCGTGTTCCCCTGAAGGGAATGCCTGGAAAATATGTTCCCCCGGAAGCTATTCAACCAATCTTCCGCTGCTTAGGCCTCAATCCCGCCGATATGCCAGTCGTCGTTTACACTGGTACTGGTCCCTTCAAGGGTTGGGGTGATGGCTTGGAACAGACAATGGTGGCGTATAGCTTAATCCGCTTCGGCCATAAAAATGTCTACGTTCTAGATGGTGGCATAAACAAGTGGAAGGAGGAGCAGCGTACTCTCACCAAAATCTTCCCAAAGATTGAAGATTCCAACTTTAAAGTAAAGGTCCGACGTGAATTCTTCGTCGAATACGAAGAATTCAAGAAAATAAAGGATCGTGAAGATGTGCTCCTGCTGGACGCGCGTCCCTCAAACGTTTACGAGGGGCAGGGACCATGGATTAAGCCTGGGCACATCCCTGGGGCAGTTAACCTACCGTGGGCCAGTCTTATGGATGATAAGAACAAGCGGTTGCTTAAGCCTGACAATGAGATTCAATCCATTCTGGATGCGCATAAAGTCACACCAGATAAAACCATTATCTGTTCATGTGGAACGGGGCGTGAGGCTACAAACGAGTTTCTCCTATTCAAGTTTTATCTGGGCTATCCTAATGTTAAAATCTATGAGGGCTCCTTTACTGAGTGGACTGCTTACCCTGAAAACCCGACAGTAGTTGGCAAAAACCCCCGATAATCGGATGGAACTGAATTGAATCCGTTGGTCGTTTCACCTTTTATGAGGTGGAGCGATCATATAATCTTTTATCGGTACCTTTTTCAATTATACAAAATTTCTGGTACGCCTCTTTTCTGAGGCATTTCTTAAATATGGTAAAAATGTAGTTAGGAGGGATGTATAAATGATATTTGAGAAGGTTAAGTCTGAGATAATTGCTCATAATTCTTATTTTGTGGGGTCTGGAAACGAAGCCGCGGTTATTGATCCTAGGCGGGACTGCGATGTTTATCTCGAGCTTGCGGATAAGCATAATGTAAAAATCACTCACATATTTGAAACTCACAGGAATGAGGATTACGTCATAGGTTCTCTGGAACTCGCAAACGTAGTGGGTGCAGAAATTCATCATGGTACGCAGTTAGATTTTTCCTATGGAAATGGAGTGAAAGAGGGAGACAGGTTTGAGGTAGGCATGCTTGAACTAGAAATTCTGGAAACACCCGGACACACCGATGAAAGCATCTCAATTACCCTGAAGGATAAGGAATCCTCAAATGAAGTGTACATGGTGTTTACGGGTGACACACTTTTTGCGGGAGATGTGGGCAGAACCGACCTATACGGAGAAGCTGAGAGGGAGAGACTATCCGCTAACCTCTACGATAGCCTTTCCAAGAAGATACTTCCTTTAGGGGGTGAGGTCATTGTTTGCCCGGCTCATGGTAAGGGTTCAGTGTGCGGAGGAACCATCGGAGACCTCGAATTCACAACCATAGGATACGAAAAGAAAACCAACAAGGCACTCCAAATGAAAGATAAGAAAGCATTCATAGCGTACAAATCGAAAGAGAAACTCGAAGTGCCACCCTATTTCAAAAAAATGGAGGAATATAATAAAGAAGGCCCACCCCTTTTACACCGTCTTCCTCATCTTAGGGCCTTAACTATAGGAGATATAAAAGAACACAGGAAGAAGGGTGCCCAGATTGTGGACGCAAGGATGCCCACATGTTACGCTGCGGGACACATACCCAAAAGCATCAACATATGGAGAAACGGACTACCCCTATTTATCGGTTGGATGCTCAATTACCAAGACCCGATTATCATCATCACCGAAAACAACCGTCAACTAGACGAAGTTGTAAGATACTTTATTCGACTCGGATACGATAATCTCCTCGGCTATCTCGCCGGCGGCTTCCCCACTTGGTATAAAGGAGCAGAAGAAACAGGAAAAATAAACACTTGGGACGTACATGACCTGAAAGAGCACCAAGGAGACGAATCTCTTTTCATTCTTGATGTAAGGGACGAAGATAAATGGGAAAAAGATGGCTACATTGAGGATGCACATCACATCTGGGTAGGCGGTCTAAAAGACCGTTTGGAAGAAGTACCCAGAGAAAAACACATAATCGTATATTGTGACTCAGGGTTTAAGACAGGCGTCGCAGCCAGCATACTAAAAATGAATGGCTATGAGAAAGTGACCAGTATACTGGGCGGAATGATGGCGTGGAAGAAAGCCGGATACCCCATAGAAAAGGAATGAAACCAAAATCCATCTTTTTAAAGCTCTCTCCGCTCTATTTCTTTTTTCCAGTTTAAGTAAATCTCCTTTAGAGTAGAGTGTAGCCTATTATTAATTAATTGATGTTTTAGCGGGCTGTTTTGTCAAATCACAGCTTAGTGCTTACCTCAACACCGTCTTCGTCTACTGGAATATATTTGCTATCGTATTTTCCCGAGGTTCTCACATAATTCAGGTAGTTCCTCATAGGTCTCTCAAATATGCCCGCGTTATCCGCCACTACAACACTTCCGTTGTGAAGTTTGTCCTCGATTAACAGCAGATAATTCTTATATTCTCTCTTTTCAGCATCGAGGAAAACCATGTCGAATTTGCCTTTAATCATTGGCAAAAGTTCTATGGCATCTCCGACCAATACTTCTACGACTGGCTTTATCTCGGCTTTGCGTATGTTCTCCTTTGCCTTCTTTGCCTCATCGGTGTCTATTTCAATCGTAATTATATGTGCGTTGCTCTCCAATTCTTTTCCCATCAAGATTGCCGAGTAGCCGATAAGGGTTCCAATTTCCAAAATGCCCCTAAGTTTAATCTTATGAATAACCTCTACCAGAATTTGACCTTTGCGCGTTCCAATTATGGGGAGGAATTGCTCCTCCGACATCTCCTCTATGGTTCTTAAAATCTTATCCGCTTTGCTCATAGTCATTTCCTATATCCTCTATTATACTCTAATCAATTTCAAATTTTAGAGAAACTTTTTTCCTAAAATTATGGTCTCGGGATCTCCGATATCCTGCTGAAATCTTGTTTCCTCAGGGGGGTGAAAGTAATCTTTTCAATAAAGATACAAAAAGAGGAATGGCTTGTGAAATAGCTCATTCCGTTGGTATCTTTTATTACTACGAGCTAAGATATAGTCTAGTCTAAATTATGTTGTCAGCGTTTGTTCTTTAATCAGCGTTTGTTTCAGTCTTCTGGTCCAATTAACTAGGCTCTCAAGGAATATTCTTAATATTTCTCTTGTTTCCTGATCTTTAAGCTTGCCTTTATCATCGAATTTTTCATATGCCTTTGTTACAAAGACTTCGGGAGCGTTTAGAGGGTGCATGTTAAGATAAACGCAAATTTGTCTAAGATGGTACTGTGCTCTTGCAGTTCCAAGCGTTCCTATGGTCGCGCCCATTATACCTACTGGCTTATCTTGGAAGGGATTGTCCCCAAAGGGTCTTGAAGCTGCATCTATCGCATTTTTTAGAACACCTGATATGGAGTAGTTATATTCTGGCGTTGCAATTAGAATCGAATCTGCAGCCCTAATCTTTGCTTTGAAGTCCTTAACCTTTTGGGGTGGGTTATTTTCGAGGTCTTGATTGAATAGAGGAATTCCCTCGAGGTCGAATATCTCAAGTTTTGCGTCCTTCGGTAACAATTCCATAGCTGCGCGTAGCAATGCTTTATTGTAAGAACCCTTTCTCAAACTACCTGCAAAACCCAAAATGGAAATTTGTCTATCCATATTTTACCTCCTCTTAGTTTGCCTCCTCATGGTTTACACGAAAAAGAAAAGGAGTTACCCTCTTTAAAGTTATCGTACGCGAAATGATTAAGAAAACTAGTACGATTCTATGTTATTTATTATCTCCCATTAGGGAAACGCTTAATAATTTCACCCTTTCTTATCTTCCTATTTATAGGAGCAGGAGGGATGTTATGCCTATAGATCCTGATTTCCAGAAGAGTAGAAAGATTGTCAGTCAACATCAAGGCCACAATGTCTGGGGACCGGTAAAACCTCCAGAACAACTTGGCATACATGGAACCAATGTGGCAGTTGACTGGGACATTTGTGAAGGAGACGGCATATGTATCGATGTCTGCCCCGTAACCCTGTTTGATTGGGGGGATGCTCCGGGGCATCCAGTCTCTGAAAAGAAATCCGACCCAGCAAGAGAAGCAGACTGCATTCAGTGCATGGCATGTGAAAATCAATGTCCAGTCCAAGAAATAAAAGTCACAAGCTAACGGATTAGAACATTGACCACCACTTAACCTTCATATTTTTTATTTTCATTTTCTTTAATAGCTTAAACCTTTCCTGAGTACATTCCCAATCAGACTGAACACGGCTTATTTCACTACTTGCATTTTTTCTCCAACAATTTTTCATCAGTTGTATGTGCTTAATTATTCTCTGCCGGAACCCCGCTGTCGAAACTAAAGCTTTCTTTATCCTTTATAAGCCTCTCCTTTAGAGCCGGATTAACGCAAAAAATCAACAACTCTTAAAAATTATCCATAATAAAAAAGGGTTTAATATAAAAAATATTTGTTGAAAAAAAGAAAAGTTTTGAGTGTAAAGTTATTATGCTAAATTACTTGGCTCTTTTTTTGGCTCTTTTTTCCGTCTTCAAACCAGTAACTCTTAGTTCATCGAGCATTTTTCTTACGTTCGTGGTGGGTTTTCCTTTCGCGTCACTTATGGTTTGTTTTGCGGGGGGATTCTCCAAATAGTTGGGTATCCTTTTGGATATTCTCTCCTGGTATGTGGGTTCAAATTCGTTCTGGTAGAACACCCCTATAGGAATCTTGTCGCCCCACTCCTGAGCCTTAGTCAAAGCCGCTATATACTTTTGGAAAGCTTCTTCGGGACTGTGTACAACTCCATCGTAGCCGGTTTCTTCAAGCTTGTATACTCTTGGAATAGGCTTTTTTGTTTTTGGGTCTATGCGGTCTTCGCCGCCATACCATTCTTTTGTATTGATGTCGTTGTAGGTTGGACATGGTTGCTGAACTATTACTAGGGCGAGTCCTTTGTGCTGAATTCCCCTCTTTATCATCTCCTTTAGGTGGCGGACATCGTAGGCGTAACCTCTAGCGATGAATGTGTAACCAGCCGCCAAGGCTAGGGCAACAGTATTTACGGCTGCATTTAAGTTGGGTTTGGGTAAGGATTTTGTTTTTAAACCCAGTTCCAGCGTTGGTGACGCTTGTCCTTTGGTTAAGCCATAGACACCGTTGTCATGAACAATGTAGGTTATGTCTATGTTTCTTCTACCAGCGCTGACGAGGTGTCCCACGCCTATTCCTAGGCCGTCGCCGTCGCCGCCCTCCGCAATCACTTCGAGTTCGGGATTAGCCAGTTTCGCTCCTATGGCGAAGGGCAGTGATCTACCGTGTAGTGTATGAACTCCATTGACATTAACCATCTGGGCCATTTTACCGCTACAGCCTATTCCTGTGAATACAGCGGTCTTGTGGGGTGGCAATTGTAGCTCGGCGAACGCCATCTGTATGGCTGAGAATATTCCGAAGTTTCCGCATCCTGGACACCAGTCTGTAAAGTATGTGCTCTTATAATCCGCTGCTTTAAGCGCCACGGTTCAACACCTGCCTCCTAGGGGCTTTTTCTTTCATAATCAAACTTAGCGCATCGTATACCTCGTCCGCTGACATTGGTCTGCCGTTCCACTTCAGTACAAAGTAGTCCATAGCGATACCGGTTTCCTCACGGATCACTCCTGCCAGTTGCGCCATGTAGTTTCCTTCAACGATGATTTTCTTCTTAGCCTTGCCCAATTTCTCAGCTAAATAATCCTTGGGCAGAGGTAGAGGCATTCGCACCTGTACGAAATTCATTTTGAAGCCCTCCTGACGCAGCCTCTCCATGGCTTCGAGGACAGCCCCCTTAGGGGAACCCCAGCTCACAATGGTACTAGGCGCGTTCTTGTCTCCAAAAAAGTTAACTCTCTCTTCAACCGGTATCTCCTTATCGGCTAAGTCCAGTTTTTTCATTCTCTTTTCCAACATGTTGGTTCGGTTAGTGGTTTCTTCATTTATGTGGCCTAATACATCATGTTCGTCTCCAGAGTTCCAGAAGACAACATTAGGCGTTCCCAAGGCCACTCTGGGAGATATACCGGATTCGGTGAATTGGAAGCGTTGATATTCATTGCCTTTAACATCCTTTTCAGTCAGTAGTTGTCCGCGTTCTATGGTTATGAGATTTGGGTCAAAAACTTTGTAAGACTTGTTGCTGTTGGCTAACGCTTTGTCGATTAAGTGGATAACTGGCATCTGGTATCTTTCGGCGTAGTTAAAGGCTCTCGCGGCATCGTAGAAGCACTCTTCGATATCGCCAGAGCACAAGACTATTCTAGGAAACTCTCCGTGGGATGCGTGCATGGCGAATCGGAGGTCGCTTTGTCCGTGGCGGGTGGGCAGTCCAGTTGATGGCGCGCCTCTCTGGTAATAGTTTACCACTATTGGAACCTCGTTGTTTCCAGCCCAGCCCAAACCTTCCACCATCAATGAAAATCCGGGTCCAGATGTGCTTGTCGCCGCCCTTGTGCCAGTCAACGCCGCACCGGAAACCATGTTGATAGCGGCTATTTCGTCTTCCGTCTGCATTACAATTATGGAGCCGTTGCTCTTTGCGGATATCAGTTCCAGTATCTCGTTTTCTTCAAGGTATTCGCTCTCGTCAGCCGCTGGCGTAATGGGATAATAGGCTTGGAATCGGCAGCCTCCGATAAGTTTTCCTAAGGCAACTGCTTGAGTTCCCTGAAGGAATATTCTCTCCTCTTCTGTGGGAGCCGTTTCTAACTTGTAACCGAAATCATCTCCGAAATTTCTTCTGGCGTACTCATAAGACTTGTCAAAGGCAATGATGTTCATTTGGACGACTTTGGGTTTGTCGCCGAAAATCGTTTTGATGGCTCTCTCGACCGGTTCCTTGTTATAGTTGACTAGTGCGAAAGATACTCCTAGGGTTAGTATGTTTATCATTCTTGTTAGTTTGCTGAGTTTTTCCTCATGAAGCTCTTCGGCAACTTCCCTCAGGACTTCGGTGTAGGGCACCGCATAAATTCGAACGTTATCTTTTTTCACCGCTTTTAAGAGGTCACCCACAGTCTCTGCCTCGACGCTCTTGCTCTCCAAAGTTTTTTGAAATTCGGTTTTAAATGGTTGTGTTAAAGTTTTGATAGCATCAATTCTGGTTTCCAAAGCGTCTGTGTCAACAATTATTCCTCCTCCCGGAGAAACTTCCCAGATGTGTCTCACGACAGTTTCGGCGTCGAATGTGGCTAGCAAGTCAACCCGGTCTACGTCTGCTCCAATCTCCTTTTGTGACACTCTAACATGGAAGTAGCTGTGCAATCCTTTGATGTTAGAGTGGTACTCTCGTTTTCCGTAAACATGAAGCCCACCGTAGCAGCAGGCCCTAGCAAATATGTTGGTACCGGAGTCGACGCCGCTTCCCTGGGATCCGCCAGCCATCCACGCAAAATCCTCTCTATTCATACCATATCATCTCTAAATTATCCCTAATCTACAAAAATTAGAGTTTTTGGAGCCCTATCCGCCTGTTGCGACATTTCTCCCGATGCAACAGTCACAGAGAGCTGTTTCGCCACAGTAGGGACATGTACAATGGCAATCATCTATTGAGCAGCCACAATTTTCACAAATAGGTTCTATGTCTAGCAAACAATTTTTCCTCCTATTGAACCCTTCAAATACCCTGTGTATTGGTTAGATACTTTCTATCTAGGGAAAAAAATGTTTCGATTATCGCGAATCCGCGCAAGCTGTCACCTGAAGCTTTGAGAACAAAATATGGGCCAAAAAATTCTCTGGTGCGTTGCGGAAGTTAGACGCTTTCGACCGCGTGGATGGGCTTTTTAAGTTTTCAGTTCACACCCAAAAAGAAGCTCTAAAAAATCTTCTTTGGGTGAAAGGGGGAAAAATATAGGAGATTGAAAAATTAGCGAAACAATTCTCTACTCATCATTCAAATAGACCTCAAAGCGGATTGCAATAGCTTTTCACTCCTCAAAATATGATTAAGAACAGTTATTCTTGGGGCACGAAATGTATGGCTATTGAATGATAATGTTTATATACTAAGACTTCTTGGAAAATAAAGCGGCTATATTTTCAAATATACTCCTAAAAATGGTACAAAAGTCGAAATTTAACTATAAAACGCGAAAAACATGTATGTACTGTAGCATAAATAAGTGGACTAGGTGTTTCCTTGTAGTATTTGCCAATCGCTGATATTAAAAGACATCCCCTTAGGCTTTAGGTAGAGTTCCTCAAAAGCCTCCAACGCTTCCTGTTTCGTG